>Ga0208695_1001309_pt1 | contig 21155 bp, 17 predicted proteins | sample AD_UKC111_MetaG_FD_184449 | JGI IMG/M metagenome (GOLD analysis project Ga0208695, IMG submission 184449) | Active sludge microbial communities of municipal wastewater-treating anaerobic digesters from Hong Kong - AD_UKC111_MetaG (SPAdes)... | ecosystem: Engineered > Bioreactor > Anaerobic >...
GAAATATAATTGCAAAGAGGAAGCAGAGCATAGATGAAAGAAGATAACTTGAGCGAATTGCTCGAATATCTAGCAAAATCCCTGGTAGAACACCCAGAAGATGTGCGCGTGCGCTCTCATCGTAGTGATTCGATGGTTTATCTGGATTTGACCGTTAATCCAGAGGATTTGGGGCGTGTGATTGGCAAACATGGCCGCATTGCTACTGCCACGCGCACGCTTTTGCGTGTTGTTGCAGCCAGAAATGGGCAGCAAGTGACCATGAACGTCGTCGATAATGATTAATATTAACTTTTGAAATGACCAATATTGAAGAATTGCAAACAGGCTCTGGAACGCTTGAAGAGCCTGTTTTCGTGCTAATTGGTCGGTTGCAAAGAGTGCACGGCATCGATGGGGAAATCGCTATGCGAGTGTTTACGGATTTTCCTCAACGCATTCGCCACGGCAAGCAGGTTTTTATCGGTGAAGCTCATCGGCAAATGATTATTGAGAGCGTGCGCCCTAAAGCTGAGCTGTTGTTGCTGACTTTTAAAGGGATAACCACACGCGAAGCAGCCGAAGAGCTGACTAACCTTGAAGTGTTTGTGGAAACCCGCAATCTGCCAAAATTGCCCGAAGGTAAGTATTACCATCACCAGATCATGGGGTTGCAAGTTTACGAAGGCGAAGAGCTGCTAGGGCAAATCAGTGAGATCATCGAGACCGGAGCTAATGATGTCTTTGTCATCCGCCAGACGAGCGGGGGCGAATTGCTCATCCCCAACATTCCTGAGGTAGTATTAGCTGTCGAATTAGAAGAGAAGCGCATGCTCGTCCATCTTCTGGAAGGCTTGAGGGGATAGCCTTGGACGAGCTGGAATACTGGCTGGCATTTAGCAGCATTAAAGGGATTGGAGCAGTGCGTTTCCGGCGCCTGCTGGCTTATTTTGGCGAACTTTCGCGGGCTTGGCAGGCTTCGCAGGCTGAACTCTTGGCGGCAGGGCTTACCGAACACATGGCAGCTGCTATCATAGAGAAGCGTGAAAGCTTAGAGGTAGGGAGTTTACAAACTGAATTAGCTGAAAAAGGTATTCAAGTGCTCACTTGGAATGACTTAGCTTACCCACGCTACCTCAAGGAAATTGACCAGCCACCTCCGGTGCTCTATTACCGAGGAAGCATCCTACCTGAGGACGACTTGGCTATAGCCATTGTGGGGACACGCAGCATAACTGCGTATGGCAAGCAACTCACCAAGGATACCGCAGCATATTTAGCCAGTAATGGCGTCACGATCGTAAGCGGATTGGCGCGGGGGGTGGATGCAATTGCCCATCAGACTGCCTTAGAAGCTGGTGGAAGGACTTTAGCAGTACTTGGCTCAGGCGTCGATATCATTTACCCACCAGAGCATCGTAAGTTAGCGGAGCAAATCATCCAGCACGGCGCTTTACTTAGTGATTACCCACCGGGCACCAAACCAGATGCGATCAATTTTCCGCCGCGCAATCGCATCATATCAGGGCTCTCGCGTGGAACTGTGGTGATTGAGGCAGGCGAAAAAAGCGGTGCCTTGATTACCGCCAAATTTAGTGCTGATCAAGGACGGGATGTTTTTGCTGTACCTGGCTCGGTGCTCTCACCGATGAGCCGCGGTACGAATAATCTGCTGGCAGCCGGCGCTATTCCTCTTACGAGCCCTGCTGTGATCCTGGAGAACCTCAACCTGCCTAAGCAAATGCGTTTGCCGAAAGCTGATGAGCCAGATTTAGATGCAGAAGAAGCGCGTGTACTGAGCGCACTCGGTGCCGATACATTACATATTGATGATTTATGCCAAAAAATGGATACAAGCATTGAAAAGCTGACTGCCCAGCTCACACTTATGGAGTTGAAAGGTTTGGTCGAGCGCGTTAAGGGAATGGAATACGCCGCAATTCAAAGCTGGAAAATCGATTAACCTCTATTAAGATCGTAAACTTATACAAAGCATTTCCAGCTCTTGCAGCTGGTAAAAATGCTTGTGGTATGATAGGTGCGTTTTTAAAGAAGGTACACGAGGAGTTATTCTTGGAAGCATATTGTATGAAATGTAAACAAAAGCGGGAGATGGTTAATCCCGTAGCAAGCTTTACAGTTAATGGCAAGCCCATTACCAAAGGGCAATGTGCTGTGTGTGGAACCACAGTTTCCCGGATGGGGATGACTGAAGCCCACGCAGGCTTGGAGCAACCAACAGCTTCTCCAGCAGCAAAGCAAAACAAGCCACAGAACCGTGAGCCTAAGGCTAGCCAGTTGAAAGCAAACAAGCCGAAAAAGGGCGAACGATCAAAAAAGAGCAAGAAGAGTGGATTTGCTACTCGGAGGGCATCCGGGAAAGAATTGGTCATTGTTGAGTCGCCTGCCAAAGCGAAAACCATTGGTAAGTTCTTAGGGAATGATTACACGGTGGTGGCTTCGGTGGGGCATGTCCGGGATTTGCTTAAGTCTCAGTTGAGTGTGGACGTGGAACATGATTTCGCGCCTAAATACCGAGTCCCGAATGAAAAGCGTCCTTTAGTTAACGAGATCGCGCAATTAGCCGAGGAAAGCTCTAAAGTATATCTGGCAACAGATCCGGACCGCGAAGGTGAATCGATTGCATGGCATCTGATAGATGCTGCAGGTATTCCCGCGGAGAAAACCGAACGTGTAGTCTTTCACGAAATCACAAAAGAAGCTATTGATGGAGCTTTTGCTCATCCACGCGAGGTTGATATGGATCTGGTCAACGCACAGCAAGCGCGCAGAATCCTCGATCGGCTAGTTGGCTATAGCGTCAGTCCGATTTTGTGGAATAAAGTTCATGGCGGGCTTTCTGCGGGTCGAGTGCAATCGGTGGCTTTACGCTTGATTGTGGAGCGCGAACGTGAAATTCAAGATTTTATCCCCCAAGAATATTGGTTGATTTCTGCGGTTTTTACCCCTGAGGGTAGCAAAAAAACTTACACAGCCAGCCTAAAGAAAATCAATAGTCAAGACCTGGACTTGCCTAATGAAGATGCTGCTAACCAAGTGGTGAAAGATTTACTTCAGGCAGCTTACCAGTTGGATTCCATCAAACAGTCGCAAAAGAATATTAAACCCTCCGCACCTTTTATCACCAGCACTATGCAACAGGATGCCTCACGGCGTTTGGGCTTCTCAGCGAAAAAGACCATGGCGGTTGCGCAGCAGCTCTACGAGGGCATCGATATTGGTAATGGCGGTGAAACAGGTTTGATAACCTATATGCGTACGGACTCTGTGCATGTTGCACCTAAAGCCATTGCCGAGGCACGCTCTTATATTAAAGCAAACTTCGGAGATGAATACTTACCTGAGCAAGTGCCGCAGTATAAAACCCGAGCCGCATCCGCACAGGAAGCTCACGAAGCTATCCGTCCAACTTCCGTAATGTATAAACCAGCTGAAATTAAGCAGTATCTGACTAATGATCAATACCAGCTTTACAACCTGATTTGGAAGCGCTTTGTCGCTTCGCAGATGACGCCCGCCATTTTGGAGATTACCACAGTAGAGGTTTCCGGAAAGTCGGAAAAGAATAATTATCTATTCCGTGCCACCTCAAGTAAGTTAATCTTTAATGGCTTCAAGGCAGTTTATGAAGAAGCCAAAAATGAGGACGAGTCCGAGCAGGAAGAAGAAGCGGAATTGCCCTTGGAGGAAATGGCGGAGGGTCAAAAGCAAGAGCTGATTAAGGTGAATCCATCGCAACACTTTACCCAACCGCCGCCACGCTTCAGTGAAGCTTCGCTCATACAGGTTTTGGAAGAGAATAAGATTGGGCGTCCATCAACGTATTCTCCGATCCTTTCGACCATTCAAGCACGTGGTTACGTCACCATGGAAAAGAAACGTCTGGTCCCCACAGAAGTCGGTTTTATCGTCAACGACTTACTCGTAGAGTATTTCCCCGCGATTGTGGATATCGGTTTTACTTCAGAAATGGAGGAACAGCTGGATGAAATTGCCAATGGAAAAGTGGATTGGGTGGAGGTGATGCGGGAATTTTATGGTCCCTTCGAAGCCAGCTTAGCACATGCCAAAGAAAATATGCCGGTTACTAAAATCGAACCAGAAAGGCTCGGACGTGAATGCCCACTGTGTGGGCATGAGCTGGTCTTGCGTAATGGGAGATTTGGCAAGTTTATTAGCTGCAGCAACTTCCCAACCTGCCGCTATACCGAAAGCTACTTAGAAACCATTGGGATTAAATGCCCCAAGTGCAAAGAAGGTGAAGTCGTACGAAAGCGAACCCGCAAAGGGAGGGTCTTCTATGGCTGCTCGCGCTACCCAGAGTGCGACTTTACATCTTGGAACCAACCGCTAGAAAAAGCATGCCCCAATTGCGCGGGAACGCTGGTGGCACAAAATAAACATCATGCCCGCTGTCTCAATTGCGAAAGTGTCTTTGACCTTGAAGAGCTGCAACCTCAGGAAAGCTAAATTGGTATGAATCCTGCATCTTTAAGAATAGTTTTACTATTAAAAGAGGTGCAGGAACATGGAAAATATCATCGACACCATCAAAACCGAACTACAGGAACCCAAAAAGTTAGCGATTTCAGCTGCAATTTTAGGCTTACTCGTGGGTTTACTCATCGGCTGGGTAATCTGGCCCGTACAATGGGTGGATACCAATGCCGAAACTATGCGCCCGGACCTGCGCGTAGATTACCTGCGAATGGTTATTACCAATTACAACTTGACATTTGACCAAGCTAAAGCGCAGCAGCTTTATCAGGAACTGGGCAGCCAAGCCGAGGCAACCTTAGCTGAAGTCCAAGCGGACCCAGGTTTCCTCAATCAAGATCAAATTAACCGCTTTGTTACAGCCGTTAATGCTGAACCGGTTGCGCTATCTCCAGCAGCTACTGGGGAGCAGACCAATACTGATGCAGCTGCGGAGAAAGAGGGGAATCCTTTGCTTAAATTAGGCTTGATGTTGTTAGGCTTACTTGTGGCAGGCGCAGCCTTCGTTTACTTCTTTTTCTATAGCAACCGCGTAAAAACACATCCTGGCGCTTTGGATAACATTCGCCCTGCGGCAGTGCCTGCAACGGCTCGCGCGAGCGCTTCCACTCAAAGCATTCCAGTTAATCACCAACCCATTGCTGTACCTTTTGCCACACGGAATGCCTCGGTCTCAACTCCTGCAGTTGTTTCCGCGACTAAAGCTCAACCAAACCGTGCAACCATGGTGCAGGAAAAACCGATAGCCCAGTTTATGACCACATATATGTTTGGAGACGACTTATATGATGATTCTTTTACCTTTGATGCGCCTAATGGTGAATTCTTAGGAGAATGCGGCGTAAGCATTTCTGATACGATCGGTGTCGGTGATCCCAAAAAGATTTCTGCGTTTGAAATCTGGCTGTTTGATAAAAACGACATTCAGACAGTCACGAAAGTAATGATGAGCGAACATATCTTCAATGACCCTAATCTCCGTCAACGCTTGGAAATTAAAGGCGAACCGGTTTTAGCTGAACCTGGCAAACTATTTGAGTTGGAGACTGCAACACTGCGCATGGAAGCTCGCATCGTGGACATGGCTTACGGTGATTTACCCTTGCCACCGCAGAGTTATTTCCAACGCGCGACGGTAGAATTAGCTGTTTATCGTCGGTAAAAACACAAAAAAGTGAAAAAAACGGCTGGAGCTCAAGTAAATCTTCCAGCCGTTTCGCATTAATCTAGCTTCATTACTCAATTTTAACGACTTTGAAATGAATCGTGCCGCCAGGTGCATTTACAGTGATGGTGTCGCCTTTATGTTTGCCAAGGAGAGCTGCACCTAAGGGCGATTCGTAAGAAATTTTGCCAGCTTTCGGGTCAGCTTCATTAGCCCCCACCAGTTCATAGACTTCTTCAGGGTAATCGCCTTCTTGAAGCGTAACTTTGTTGCCAATCTGGATTTCGTGGGTATTGGTATTGTTTTCATCAACAACCGTTGCATTCTTGAGAATGGCTTTGATTTCCTGGATACGGCCTTCAAGGAACCCCTGGTCTTCTTTCGCAGAAATGTAGTCCGCATTTTCAGAAAGATCGCCCATTTCAATCGCACTCTTGAGACGACGGGAGATCTCTTGGCGGCGCGGGCCTTCCAATTCGGCTAATTCCTGCTCTAATTTACGTTTTCCTGCTCGTGTAATAAATTGCTCATTTCCTATCATTGATAAACTTCCTATGGTAATACGTCTGCAACAAACAGCCGTTTATATTCATCGATTGCGAAGCGGTCGGTCATGCCGGCGATATAATCGCAAATCGTCCGTTCCAACCCCCGCTCGGGTATAGAATCCTGGACCTCAGTAGGTAGTGTTTTCGGGTTGGCTTGATAAATATTAAAAAGTTCTGTCACTATACTTTCTGATTTGGCAGCCATACGCACCACGCGATAATGACGGTAGAGGTTCGAGAAAAGAAAATCCTTGAGTTCGCGATTGCGTCGGTACATGTCTTCACTAAATCCAGCCACATTAAAAGGCAGCTTTTGGACGTCGAGCGCTGTTTTGACGTTGCTGCGGCGCAAGTAGCGATCGGTGGATTGGATGAGGTCCGTGACCTCAAAATTAATCAAGCGGCGGATAATCTGATGGCGGGAAAGGGAATCCAATGTTTCGCTGCGTCGCCGACCGATGCTCTCGTTGATAATCTCCCAGAGGGCGATACCATCCAGCTGGTTCGGTGTGATCATGCCAGAGCGTAAGCCATCATCCAAATCATGAGATGTGTAAGCCAAATCATCAGCTAAGTTGGCAATTTGTGCTTCCAAATGCCCGCGCAACTCTGGATTGAACTGCTTCGCTTCAGCGATATCATAATCTGTTTCGTGCTTGACCATGCCTTCCAATACTTCCCAGCTCAAATTTAGACCGGGGAAGTCCGGGTAACGGGCTTCGAGCACAGTGACGATGCGCAGAGATTGACTGTTGTGGTTAAACCCTCCGAAGTCTTTCATCAGGCGCGCTAGTGCATTTTCACCAGAGTGCCCGAAAGGCGGGTGACCTAAGTCATGCGCTAAGCAGATGGTCTCGACCAAATCTTCATTCAAGCCCAAAGAACGGGCGATGGAGCGCCCAATTTGAGCCACCTCAAGCGTGTGGGTTAGGCGAGTTCGGTAATAATCGCCCTCGTGGTTGATGAATACTTGGGTTTTATATTCCAGACGGCGGAATGCGGTGGTATGCAAGATGCGCTCGCGGTCACGCTGGAAACGAGGCCGAAAGTCAGCCTCTTCTTCTGGGTGAAGCCGACCTTTTGAATCTTTGCTGTGAACAGCATAAGATGCTAAGGTTTGGCTCTCATATTCTTCCAGTTGCTGCCTGGTATAGATCATCCTGCATTCCTTTTCGCTAAGTTCTGCACTAAAAATTCTCGGTGTACCCTATCAGGGAACCACACTCCCGCTATTATAGTGTGTAATGCTCAAAAGGCTTTCCAAATGTAAAAGCTGAGAGTGATATCGCTATACCTCAGTGGATTAACGTCCCGACAGGTTTGCCTTGCATTGCTTTGCTAAGATTAGCTGGGTCTTCAGCACTAAAGATACGCACTTCCAATCCTGGCAGCTCATGGCAAAGTGCTTGCATCAGGTTCACCTTGGTGAGCATTCCACCAGTCACGTCTTGGCTGGCAGAACCCTGCAGGATACTTGAAAGTTCTTCATCGCGGTTAATCGTAGGAATTAGATGAGTGTTCGCTGGGAAATCAGCAAAAACACCCTTTTCACTGCCCGCGAGGAAGATGCGCGCTGGTTTCAGCTGCTTGGCTAAATAGACAAACAGGTCCTCGGTTGAAAGGATGGTGCCACCAAGCGTCGTATCCACAACCACATCCCCGTAAACCAAGGGGATAAGCCCATGAGCCAGCACGCTGCGCATTGGCGTCAGCTCCCATTGTTGCACAATATGGTTGGCGGTTAAGGTTGCAGCCGAAGGCGGGAAGCTAATCACTGGCAAGCGCGCTTTTGCGGCGAGGTGGACGACAATCTGGTTCAGCTTACGCGCACTTAGCCAAACTTCCTGAAACCCTTGCCAGTCTTCTGGTGTCGAAACGCCTTCGCGAGTGCCAAACTTATGCGCAGTATGATGCCCAAAGGAACCCGATCCATGCCCAATCAGGATCTTCAAGCTTGGCTCGCGTTGCAATTGCTGACGTATTTCCTGAAGCAGCGCAAAGATTATATCGGCTCTTGCACTTTCTGCTTGGTCTTTATCAGTAATCAAGGAGCCACCGAGTTTAATAAACAGCAGATTGGGATCCAGATCAGTCATGGTCTTGCACCCCTTTCAGATCAGTCTGGTAAATGTTGACTGCGCCAGCTGAAAGCAGCGCTTTCCTGACTGCCTCCTGGGTTTCCGGCGTGACTAAGGCGAGCATGTTTCCGCCTTTACCGCCGCCGGTTAGCTTAGCGCCCAGAGCGCCAGCTTGGCGCGCAGCAATGATGAGCTGATCCAACGCTTCACATGAGAGATCGAGCTGTGCTAAAAGTGCTTGATTGGCATTCATCGCTTCGCCTAAAGCGGATAGGTCCCCTTGCTCAAAAGCTTTCTTGCCAAAAAGAGCAATGTTTCCGATTTCCGCAAGCGCAGCCTCGATAAGCTGGGGGTTACGTTCACGCTGCCGCGCAAGGTAAGCCACGGTGTCTGCAGTCGCCTTTTTAATGCCGCTATCGGCAATCAAAAAATGTAAGGTTTTGCTTGGATAAACAAACTCGATGGGTTCACCTTTGCGAAACAAAATCGGTTGCTCATATACGATTACAGTATTATCAATACCCGATGGGCTACCATGCATCAACCTCTCAGTCTCAAAGGCTAAGCGGTTAAGAGTTTCCTTATCGAGAGGATGCCCTAAAAACGCTGAAAGTGCCCGCATCGTAGCCACTGCGATTGCAGCGCTGGCTCCCAATCCAGCTGATATGGGGATATCAGAATAAATCGTCATTTTACAGGTTGGCGTTTGGGAAATCTCTAATTCGGCGAGGACCAACTCTACTGCTTTGCGCAGGAAGTTATCCTCGGGTAGCGTTTGTAAGGGTTGGTTCAGCTGAAGCTCGCGAGCTTTGATGTGCAGTGTGCCGGTGGGAGCGTTGATCCATGGCTCTACCACGCAGCGCACTTTTAACCCCGAAAATGGTATGGCTAAAGCGGGCTGACTGTAGACAACGGCATGTTCTCCTAAAAGAATGAGTTTTGCACCGGCGCTGGAAGAAATAACTGGCATTTGTTCCTTAATAGATAAAATAAATAATCACAATAACAGCCAGAGCCCAAAAAAGCACCACCAGCTGCAACGGGCGGTCCCGGAGCAGGGCTTCTTCTGGGGCGGCAGCCAAGTGACTATTTTCGATAATGTACATATAACGGAATAGACCGTAGAGCACAAAGGGAATGGTTAACATCATCGCGTACGAGTTCACGGCTGGATGCGCGGAAAAGGTATAGAGACAATAAGTGATGAGAGTAGCACACAGGACAATATTAATATAATCTTTGAGCAGCGGGATTGAGTAGCCAGCCAAGACGTTACGGTGCTCGCTGGCATGGGTTTCTAACATCTTCAGCTCGGAGAGGCGTTTGCCAAAACCTAAAAAGATCGCGAGCAAGGTGGTGATAAGGAACAGCCATGGTGAGAAATAATTTACCGTAATCACCACCGCACCGGCGATTACGCGTAAAACAAAACCGAAAGCGATGATCATTACATCCAGAATCAAGACCTTCTTAAGCCACTTGGAATAAGCCAAAATGAGCAAGGTGTATGTTAAACATACCCAACCAAATTCAATGGAGAGTAAAAATGCTGCTGGAAAAGCAATGAGCGCTAAAATAACAGCCAAAAGGATTGCTTGCTGAACACTTAGGCGTCCAGACGCAATCGGGCGGTTTTTCTTCTGCGGGTGCAAGCGGTCTGCTTTGATATCCAACAAATCATTGAGGGTATAGGTCAGACCGGAAACAAGGCAGAATATCAGCGTGGCAAGTAGCACGCGCAAGAATGGCTGCAGGTTAAGTAACTGTCCATCAAAGACTAAGCCAGCAAAAATGACTAGATTTTTTATCCATTGTTTAGGACGCAAAGTTTCGAGGATAGCTTGCATGCAGGATATATTATCATTAATTGTAAACTTCCAATGCGGAGAGAATTCGAAAAAACCGATTAGAATAGAGCCATGAGAAAAGTTAGGTTAGACCAACACTTGGTGAACTTAGGCTTAGTGGAGAGTCGCAATCGTGCCCAACGCGCCATCGATGAAGGCTTGATTAAAGTCGATGGCACTATAGCGAGCAAAGCATCGCAGATGGTGGCTCCAGATTGCAATATATCCATTATAGCCAGACCGGAGTTTGTCTCGCGCGCTGGGTTGAAGCTCAAAGCCGCCCTAGAACATTTTAAGCTGAGCCCTCTGAATAAAATCTGTGCCGATGTAGGCGCTTCCACCGGCGGATTTACCGACTGTCTGCTTCAACATGGCGCTCGCAAGGTCTATGCCATTGATGTTGGGCAAGGGGAGCTGCACGAATCCTTGCGTAACAATCCTCTCGTTGTGGTCATGGAACATACCAACGCTCGGCAGCTCAAGAGCCTGCCCGAACCGGTTGATTTCGTGACCATCGATGTCTCCTTCATTTCTTTGGATTTTATTTTGCCAGTGGTGCTTAACTGGTTTGGAGGTAAACCCGGTGAAGTGGTCGCTCTGGTTAAACCTCAGTTTGAAGCCGGGCGGGAAATCGTGAAGCACACCAACGGTGTCATTCGGGATAGCGCTGTACACGCCCAGGTTTTAGAGCAGGTAATGACTTTAGCTCAAAAACTGGGCTATGGCTTGGTTGGGCTCACCCGCTCTCCGCTTACAGGTTCGGACGGAAACACTGAATTTTTACTAGCGCTACGCGTAGGTAGTAATTCCGATCAAATATCCATTCCCGAGGCAATATCTCAGGTGATTTCGCAGGAAAATGAATAGGGAGGAGCGAACGCCACTGAAGCCTCATGGAAAATATCCGTAATTTTTGCATCATTGCCCACGTCGATCACGGCAAATCCACTTTAGCTGACAGAATGCTCCAATTGACCGGCACCATCTCTGCTCGCGACATGACTGAGCAGGTGTTGGATAACATGGAATTGGAACGCGAGAAAGGCGTCACAATCAAAGCCTCGGCTGTGCGTATGGTCTATCATGCCAGGGATGGGCAGGATTATGAGTTTAACCTCATCGATACCCCTGGGCATGTCGACTTTAATTATGAGGTCAGCCGAGCCCTTTATGCGTGTGAAGGCGCGGTTTTAGTTGTTGATGCAACCCAAGGGATTGAGGCACAAACGTTAGCTAACCTTTACTTAGCATTGGATGCTAACCTGGTCATTATTCCTGTAATTAACAAAATTGACCTTCCCAGCGCACAGGTGGATGCAGTCAAAAAAGACTTAGTCAACCTCTTGGGTGTAGCTGAAGAAGAAATTATTCCCATCAGCGCCAAAACGGGGCAAAACGTGGACCTGGTACTCGAAGCAATTGCCCAAAAGGTTCCGCAGCCATCTCGAAATATTGACCAGCCATTGCGAGCACTAATTTTTGATTCACACTATGACCCATATAAGGGGGTGATTGCCTACGTACGGGTGTTTGATGGCAAACTCGAACCTAACGACCGTATTATGATGATGGCGAATGGCATCCGCACACAACCAATAGAGATTGGTGTTTTTTCGCCGGATTTACGCCCGATTGATAAATTGGAAGCAGGTGATGTAGGTTATATCGCTACGGGTCTCAAAACAGTCTCAGAATGTCGCGTCGGGGATACCATCACCAATGCCATAAAGCCGGCAGCTGAAGCCCTCCCGGGTTATCGTAAAGCTAAACCTATGGTTTTTGCCGGTGTGTACCCTACTGAAGGCGAAGATTACCCTAACCTCAAAGATGCTCTTGAGAAGCTGCAACTCAATGATGCTTCGCTAAGTTTTGAACCTGAATCGAGCGAAGCCCTCAATTTCGGCTTTCGCTGCGGATTTTTGGGTTTGTTCCACATGGAGATTATTCAAGAACGGCTGGAGCGCGAGTACAACCTGGATGTGGTTTTCACTGCTCCTTCGGTGGAATATCAGGTGCTGCTGACCAATGGGGATGTCATTACAATTGATTCCCCTGCCGATCTTCCCGATGAGAGCCGTATTGTCGAAATTCGTGAGCCTTGGCTGTCTCTCAACATCTTCACACCCTCAGAATATTACGGCGTGGTGATGGACTTAGTCAAGCGCAAGCGTGGTATTTATATTAGCGAAGAATATCCATCAGCTAATCGTGTGCAACTCAATTTCGAAATCCCGCTTTCAGAGATCATCGTCGACTTTTTCGATCTGCTCAAATCTGGAACACGCGGCTATGCTTCCATGGATTATCAGTTCTTAGAGTATCGCGCAGGTGACTTGGTCAAATTGGAGATTCTCATCAACGGCGATAAAGTCGATGCGCTCACCGCCATTGTACATAAAAACGACGCCTATCATAAAGGTCAAGCGCTGGTCAGCAAACTTAAAGAGCTTATCCCGCAGCAGCTTTTTACCATCCCAATTCAAGCCTACTCACAAGGCAAGGTAATTTCCCGCGCCAATGTTAAAGCTTTGCGCAAAGACGTCTTGGCTAAATGTTACGGTGGTGATATCACGCGCAAGAAGAAGCTGCTTGAAAAACAGAAAAAAGGGAAAAAACGTATGAAAATGGTTGGCAGCGTCGAAATCCCCCAAGAAGCCTTTATGGCGATGCTGAGGTTAGAAGATTAATGCCCCACGAGACTAAAAAAGCTAATCTTTCCAGTGTTTTACGCTGGCTGCTGCCAGTGGTAATTACAGCAGCCGCGATTTATTTTCTCAGTCAACAAGTTGACTTCAATCAGGTCGGGGCTGCTTTCCGCCGCGTGGAAGCCACCACCATCCTAAGCGTGGCAGGATTGTTCCTTTTGAGCATAGTCTTGCGCGTGATTTGCTGGTTTTTTTTGTTAGAAGGTAAATTCAGCTTTTGGGAAGCTTTTTTTGGGATTAATGCCGGCTACTTACTCAACAACGTTTTGCCTTTTAAATTAGGCGAATTTGGAAGGGCAGCCTTATTAGCTGGAAAAGGCAAGACTAAAGCTGGTTTTATGGAAGTACTCGCTAGCATCATCACGGAGCGCACGCTGGATTTCTTTTTAGCCGCAACCTACTTCTTGTTGATGCTCCCGAGGGTGGTAAGTGCACGCTCGATGCAAACCTTAGCCAGCATAGTGTTGGTGCTTACTGTCTTGTTATTCATTGTGGCAGGTTTAGCTGCGCGCAATTTGAAGAATATAAACGCTAAACTCCAAACCCGTTGGGCTGATAAACCACGGCTGTTACGCTGGCTGCCCAGGATAAACGGCTTCTTAGCGGGATTTCAGATTCTCCTCGATCCGATCAGATTTTTGTATGCGCTTTTATTGCTGGCAGCCAGCTGGATGTGCTCGATGGGATCCGTGATAGTGTTGCAGCGAGCATTCTTGCCCGCCAGCCAAGATTGGTGGTCTGTATTCATCGTCGCTGGCGGATCTTTTGCTAACGCCTTGCCTGCCGCTCCAGCTAATTTGGGGGTGTATGAGGCAGCTCAAGTGGCGCTCTACAGTTTATTAGGTGTGGACCAATCTTCGGCGCTGGCGATTGCCCTAATATCGCATGCGGTGCAATTTATTGGAACCAGCCTTCTCGGTATGGTGGGGATTTATATCCTTGGTGAAAGCTTTGGCAGCCTGGCAAGTAAAGCTACCCATTGGCGTAAGCAGCAAGGAGATATTGCTTGAAAATTTTAATTTCTGCCACTTACTTCGAGCCCTATAAATCTGGGCTCTCGATTTATGCTTTGCGGGTAGCGCAAGGTTTGGTGAAATTAGGGCACGAAGTGGTGGTTCTGACTTCCCAATTCACTCCGGACTTACCGCTCGAGGAAGACATAGATGGCGTGAAGGTTGTGCGAATCCCCGTTCTCCTGCGCATTTCCAAAGGCGTGATTCTGCGCGGGCTGCGTGCAGCCTTACGAGACTGGGTGGCATGGGCGGATGTGGTCAACCTGCACTTGCCGCAGTTCGAATCGCCAAACTTTGCCCGCGAATGCAGGCGGCAAGCCAAACCGCTCGTGGTCACTTATCACTGTGACCTGGAAATGAGCGCTGGTCTGCTCAACCGGCTGGCAGGCTGGGGTACCCAGCAGCGTCAGGCTGGCGTGCTGCGCCAGGCAGATATCATAGTGCAGAACTCGCTGGATTATGCCGAGCATTCCCCCTGGCTCAAGCCGTACCTTGCAAAGGTGCGAGAGGTGCCAACCCCGATCGATTGGGTGCGCACCACACCGCAGGAAATACAGGCATTTAGAAAAAGATATGGCTTACAGCCGGACGAGCGCATTTTAGGGCTCGCTGGGCGCGTGGCTGCCGAAAAGGGTTATGAATACCTTATCGCCGCGCTGCCAGCGGTTCTAGCAGTCTACCCACAAACTCGTGTGGTGCATGCCGGCACGTGGAAGGGTGTTTTGGGTGAGGAAACGTATCAGGCAAAGATCGAAGCGCTGCTTGAACCGTTTGGTGAGCACTGGAAGCCGCTTGGTTTCCTGCCGGATGAAGAATTCCAAGCCTTTTTTGGGGCGTGTGACGCGCTCATTTTCTCCAGCCTGAATCGCACAGAATCTTTTGGCATTGTCCAGATTGAAGCTATGCTGCAAGGCACACCGGTGATTACTTCTGACTTACCCGGCGTACGTCAGCCGGTCTTGAACACGGGAATGGGTAAAATCGTGCCCATACGCGACGCTGATGCTCTAGCAAAAGCCATTATAGCCACATTGGATGAGGGCAAGGCTAAACCACCCAGCGCAGAGGCTTATCTGAGAAGATTTGCCAAGGAGGAAGTTGCTCTAATGTATCAAGCACTCTTCAAAGAGGTGCTGCATTGATGAGGGTGCTTTTTGCCAACGAGTTAGATGAGATTTGCTGGAAGCACCTTTCCAGCCTGCCTTACTTCCGCGGGATGCTAAGAGCTGTTGAACATAGCCTGTATGCCCGTTTTGATATTCCCGGACCTATTTTAGATATCGGTGCGGGCGATGGGCATTTTGCAGAGGCTTACCTTACGGGTCAGCAATGCCTCGGCATCGACCCTTGGTGGCAGCCGCTACAGGAAGCCGCTGACCGCAAGGTTTACACGCTGCTCGTACAAGCCGATGGCTCCGCCTTGCCACTGCCCGAAGCCAGCTTTGCTTATGCCATGAGTAACAGCGTGCTTGAACATATCCCCCACGTGCAGCAGGTGTTGAATGAAGTCGGGAGAGCGATGGCGCCAGGTGGCATGTTTTACTTTGCCGTGCCTAATCAGCGCTTCCGCACAGATCTGTGGGGGATGCAAGTTCTGAACGCAATTGGGCTGCATGGCTCGGCAAGCCGCTATGAACGCTTTTTCAACCGTATTGCCCGGCATGTGAACCTGGACCCGCCGGAGGCGTGGCTGGCGCGCCTAAAGTTAGCCGGTTTTTCGCGTGTGGAATATTGGAATTACTTCCCCAAGTGGGCGATGCAAATGCTCGAGCGCGGGCACGCAGCCGGCTTGCCTAATCTTCTCTGGAAGAAAACCTTGGGAAAGTGGGTGCTTTTCCCTTCGCGGAATAACCCATTTTTGCACTACCAGAAAATTCGCGAGCTCCTCAATGACCCATTATGCGAGGATGGTGCCTGCACTTTTTACGCTGCTCGGAGAGACGCATGAGCGCATGGCGCAAGTGGAGCTATTATGCTTGGTCTGTGTTGGAAATGGCGGCTGGATTTCGCAGCTGGAGGCTTTTGCTGCGCGCCTTCCTCAGCAAGCAACGCGCTGAGTCAGCGACCCTACGCTTTTGGCACCAGCCCACACAGCTGCGCGTGCGGGGTGCAATGGACATTTGGTCAGTAAAAGAGACCTTCCTCGATCAATTCTATACACGTTACGGAACAAGCATCGAATCGGATTGGGTAATCGTCGATATCGGTGCAGCGATTGGTGAATTTACTGCCTATGCTGCCCAGAGAGCTCCTGCGGGGGAGGTTTATGCTTACGAGCCCAACCCGCAATCCTTCGCTCTCCTACAGGAAAATATCACACTCAATAAGCTGAGCAATGTGCAAGCTTTTTGCGTCGGTGTGTGGGATCAAGCTGGAGCGATGCAGCTGGACCTAGCGCATGGCGAGCCGTTACAAGGGCAGACAGTCTTTCAGCAAGCCGAAGCTCCCACAGAGGAAATACCGGTGATAACCTTCGATCAACTCGTGCATGACTCGGTGGATTCTGTAATTGACTTGCTCAAGTTAGATTGTGAAGGCGCCGAGTATGCCATCCTTATGGGAGCGAGCGCTGAGAGCCTTGCACGTGTACAGCGCATCGTAATGGAATATCACGACCTGGATGCTGAGCACGAGCATTCCCGCTTGGTGCGCTTTTTGGAGAGCAGTGGATTTAGGGTGCAGCTGCATGCCAACCCAGTACATGCCGAGATTGGGTATCTTTATGCCTGGAAGAGGTAAGCGCCGCATTATGGCAGTTTTAGGATAGGTACGCTAAAATTCACATTGCTTCGAGCCCATTGGAAATGAGTACCTATGGAACCCAGATCAGGACCTGAACCACAAGAACAGACCATATTAGAGTATCTCAAACAGCAACTTTCATTCAAGAGAGGTGCTGAGGCGCAAGAACCTCTGCTAACTGCTGGCAATGAGGCTGTAGAGACTCAAAAGCCTTTTCCGAGGATGACTACTGGAGCTTTGGTATTGGCGCTGTTAGCTCAGCTGCTCCTGAAGCCTTCCCCAAACCGTACTGGAATTATCAGCATAATTCTTTACATCTTCGCTTTAGGATTGCTTTTAGCGGGCAGGAAGCGCAAGGAATGGTCTCTCGAGCTTGCACATTCCGACGCTCAAGGCTGGAACTTTTTTACCGGCTCCACCTGGCTGGTCTTGCCCGGGATTGGTTTTGCTACACTCAGCTTTTTCATGCTTTCCGCTGGTTATGTTACCCTACCGGCAGCTTTTGTCTGGGCAGCAGGCGTGGCACTTGTCATTTTGGGCTTGTGGGAACGCGAAAACAAGGATGAGGTTGAATCTAAACCTTCAATGCCCTCTTTTTTGAACCGTTTTCAGCGCGATAGAACTTGGTTTGTATCCGCCGGCTTAATAATCCTTATTGTGCTTTATTTTGCCTTCTCGCGGCTTGACTTGGTCCCACCGGAATTGATTAGCGGCCAGGTGGATCACTTCTATACGGTGCAGGAAATTTTGCAAGGCAATACTGCGCTCACTTTCAACCGCAATTTAGTGAGCGAACCGCTGCAATACTATTGGGCTGGGTTCATCGCCATGCTTGGGGGCGGTAAGCTCAGCTTCACCTTGCTAAAAACAGCTTATGCGCTAGCGAGTTTAGTTGGCACGTTTTTTATGTTCCGCTTGGGTAAAGAGCTTATCGACCACTGGGCAGGTTTAATTGCAGCAGGCTTGTTTGGGGTCGCTTTTTGGCAAATCCTACAGACGCGTGCAGTTTTAGGTGCTGGACTAACGCTGCCGATACTCATTCCGGCGGCTTATTACCTGCTGCGGGGCTTACGGCACGAGCACAATAACGACATCATTATTGCTGCCTTGCTCGGCGGGCTTGGTCTGCTTGCCAACAAAGTTTTTCTCATGTTCCCATTTGTGGTGCTGGTTGTGCTAATCATATGGCTCTTGCATAGCAAAGAGAAATCTAAAGTCAGCGAGTTTTTCAGCATAATCGCCCTTTTCCTACTAGTCGGAGCTGTTACAGCCGTACCCATCCTACGCGCTTTTACCCTTAACCCGCAGGAATATTTTCGCCCGATCCTCTCCCGTGTTACCAGCTTGGAAACGCCTATGCCTGGCAGCCCGCTGGGGCTCTTTTTCAATAACTTGCTCGCAGCTCTAGGATTAGTCAATTGGAGTAACCGCAGCAGCTGGGTGGATGGCATTCCATTGCGACCAGCGGTAGATTGGCTTACAGCTGCGCTGTTCATTTTGGGCATCATTTTTGTGCTGGTTGAATACCACAAGCGTAAGGATTGGTCCTTGTTAGCACTGGTTGTGCTTTACCCTTTTCTGCTGCTGCCCAGTGTGCTCTCTCTTGCTTTCCCAGCTGAAAACCCTTCACTCAGCCGTGCACTGGGTGCAGCTCTGCCCGTATTTATGCTGGCTGCGCTGGGTTTATATACTCTTGGCAAAGCTATCCTGGCTGCCCTTCGCACCAAAAGACCTCTCAGCCGCGTTCTCTTGGTTGGAATCCTTTCGATAATGATTGTTTGGCAAAATTCGCAAGCCATTTTCTATACCTATCCGCATACCTACCGTCAAAACGCTTGGAACGCCTCCGAGATGGGCATGGTTATCTCCCAAACCCGGCAGAACTTTGGAGGCTTAGGCGGCGTCTGGCTAGTAGGCTTTCCTTACTGGATAGACGCGCGCGCTGTAGCCATCGAGGCTGGGCAGCCCGAAGCGGATTTGGCGCTGCAGCCAACGCAGCTGGAAGAGACGCTTGGCTTCCCGCTCCCGAAGCTCTTCCTGCTTAATCCACAGGATAGTGATACACTCTCGCAGCTGCAAGCACTTTACCCTCTGGGCAGCGTGGTGTTATATCAATCTGCCTACCCAGAGAAAAACTTTTTGATTTTTACGGTGGTTCAATAAACTGCTTATGCACACAGCCAAATCAACTCCGATAAACCCCTCTCCTTTGCATAAACGATTCGACTGGAAAACTTTTCTGTTGATTTTCCTGCTTTTAGCCATTATTTGCAGTGGCGCTTATTTCCGTACGATTGGCGTCGATTGGGACCAAGGCAGGCATTTGCACCCCGATGAGCGCTTTCTTTCGATGGTGCTCAATAGCATAACGCCTGTTCCAGACATCAAGACCTATTTTGATACAAGCACTTCCACGCTAAATCCGGGCAATGTAGGCTACCAATTCTTTGTGTATGGCACTCTGCCGCTGTTCATCATCCGCTATGTTGGCGAGTGGACTGGGCAGACTGGCTATGATCCCATCACCATAGTTGGAAGGCAGCTCTCAGCAATTGCCGATATCCTTACCATTTTGGTCGTCTTTCTGATTGCCTTGCGGCTTTTTGACGAGAAGATCGGCATAATAGCAGCAGCGCTGTATGCCTTTGCGGTGCTGCCCATCCAGCAATCTCACTTTATGACGGTAGATACCTTCACCAACACCTTTGGGATGCTGACAGTCTACTTCGCCGTCGTGATTCTCACGCGCCCGAAGCCATCATTGCGGGATGAGGCTGGGCATCGCCTCAAGCTCAAGGTCAGCGATTGGCTGCCCTATATCGCTTTTGGCGTTGGCTTGGGCATGGCAACGGCTTCCAAGATCAATGCGGCGTCGCTGGCGCTGCTTTTGCCAGCCGTGGAGCTGGTGCGCTACTTTAGCCTGGAACAGGATAAACGTGAGCCTTATCGCAACTTCAGCTGGCGCATGGTGCTGCTCGCGGCAGTGGTAAGCGTGTTCATCTTCCGCTTAGGGCAGCCTTATGCCTTCCAGGGTCCAGGATTACTTGGTGTGCGCTTTAATCAGGAGTGGATCGCTGGGCTGCGCACGTTGCAGCAGCAAAGCACGGGGAATGTGGACTTTCCGCCGGCGTTGCAATGGACGCGCCGTTCGCTTGCCTTCCCATACTACAACTTAGTCGTGTGGGGCTTGGGCATTCCTTTGGGTGTTACCGCACTGGCAAGCCTGATCGGTATGGGTTGGGCTGGCATTAAGGACAAACAGTTCAAGCTTCTGCCACTTTGGGGCTGGACGGTTTTTTACATGCTCTGGCAAACGACAGCTTGGGTGAAAGCCATGCGCTATTTGCTGCTAATTTATCCCCTCTTGGCTATCATCGCCGCTTGGGGCATCTTTCAGCTCTGGCGGGCAAAGGGAGAGCTCAAGTTCTGGCGTTTTAAAATTTCAACTAAAACGCTGCATATCACTGGGGCAGCAGCGGGGATCGTGGTCATTATTGGTACGGCATTGTGGGCTTTTGCCTTCACGCGCATTTATACCCAACCCCATACGCGCGTGGCAGCCACCGATTGGATCTACGAGACAATACCCGGTCCAGTCAATTTGGTGATGAGCACCGCGGAAAGGGAAACCATAGTTCAGCAACCCTACCGCAGCGGCGATTATTTGACCAGTGCTCAAGCTTACCCTTTCGTTTTTGAAGCAGAACTTACGGGAGGACTTACTAGTTTTTCCATTCCAACCTATGGGCAAATGAGTGGCAGCGAGCCCCTGGACCGGTTTACGGTCATCATTGTGCCTGCGGATGGGCTCAGGATGCCGCTTGATTTACCCATATTGGCTGATAATACTGCTTGCAAGCTCAATAGTTCATCTACTGCGTCCCTAGATTTTAGCTTCCCAACGGCGATACCTTTGGAAGAAGGTAAAAAATATCTGATCATGCTGCGGCAGTCAGATGTACAAGCTCAGGTATTTATCAGCGGTGTACCACAAGTCACATTGAAGGATGAAGAAGGGCAGACCTTTGCCCAAATGCTGCCCAAGATTGTCGAAACCGTTACGCCTGCGCATAGTTATACGATGGATATGAGTGTGCTTGAATCTGGCGAGATTACCGCCATAGACATGCCTTATGTACTCGACCTGAACCAGAGCAATGAGCAAAAAACTTTGCGTGTCACGCTGACGCCTACAGCTGAAAGCGACCTGACCCCCGTAAATGGCACAGTGCAAGGGACTTTTATGGATCTTGGTGACGGTAAGGGTACAGCACTTCACATCGAGCTGGACCAACCTCTGCGCATCAACACTGCTCAACTGGTGCGTTTTGACCTCGAAATGATAGCAGGTAATGGGCAAATTGCTATCGCCTCGGTGGCGCCTGTGCATGAGTCCTCTTGGGATGACGCCTTACCGGTGGCTAAAGCTGGTTACGTTCCCTATAGCGATGCTGGCGGTATTTTCCGCGGCGACCTGAACTTAGAACTATATTGGCCTGATGATGCTTCGAAATTAGAGCGCTTTATAAGCATCCTACAGCAAGGGGATTATATTTTCAT
>Ga0208695_1001311_pt1 | contig 21117 bp, 21 predicted proteins | sample AD_UKC111_MetaG_FD_184449 | JGI IMG/M metagenome (GOLD analysis project Ga0208695, IMG submission 184449) | Active sludge microbial communities of municipal wastewater-treating anaerobic digesters from Hong Kong - AD_UKC111_MetaG (SPAdes)... | ecosystem: Engineered > Bioreactor > Anaerobic >...
CACCACATATCTTCAACTGCCGCCAACGCCGGGCGGCAGTTCGTTTTCTCTCCCATCCGTGCACCGTCGAGGTGCAGGGGTTCGTGGGTTCGAGCCCCTCCGCGCCCACCACATATCTTCAACTGCCGCCAACGCCGGGCGGCAGTTCGTTTTCTCTCCCATCCGTGCACCGTCGAGGTGCAGGGGTTCGTGGGTTCGAGCCCCTCCGCGCCCACCACATATCTTCAACTGCCCCCAACGCCGGGCGGCAGTTCGTTTTCTCTCATGATTTGTCTCAAAGGGTATAAACTTCTACCTTCTTATGCGTGAGCTTTGTTACTTGACCAGACTGGTCAGATTTGGAAAAATCAGAATTGAAATCATCCTGCCACTCTGAGGAAGAGCTATGAAACTTGTCACCTTCGAAGCCGCCGGACGCCGCGGTATTGGCGTGCTGAAAAACGAACTGATCATTGACCTGACTGCCGCCGGATTGGCCTCAAGCATGCGCGAATTGATTTCCGCAGGACCTGAAGCATTGGAGGCCGCCGCACGCATTGAAAGCCCGATCCTCTCCATAACCAATGCCAGGCTGCTCGCTCCCATTCCTGATCCTCAAAAAGTGGTGGCGATTGGTCTCAATTATATGGATCACATCCGCGAACAGAACATCGCCTCTGTTCCTACCAACCCGATTGTCTTCGCTAAATTCCCATCTTCCATCATCGGTCCCGATGAAGCTATTGAATTTGACCCCAAACTAACCAACCAGGTTGATTGGGAAGCTGAACTTGGTGTAATCATTGGCAAACGCGCGCGGCGGGTCAGCCGGGATGAAGCACTTTCTTATGTGTTTGGCTACACACCCTTGAATGATGTCTCAGCCAGAGATTTGCAGTTTGGCGATAAGCAATGGGTGCGCGGCAAGAGTCTGGATACTTTTTGCCCCATCGGACCAGCCATCACCACCGCGGATGAAATCCCCAACCCGCAGGCCTTACGCATTTGCAGCCGCGTTAACGGTGCGATGATGCAAAATTCAACCACCGCGGAGATGATTTTCCCCGTGGACGAACTGGTGGCGTATCTTTCAAATGCCTTTACGCTTGAGCCCGGCGATATCATCGCCACCGGCACCCCAGACGGCGTGGGCGTCTTCCGCAATCCAAAGGTCTTTTTGCAGAATGGAGACCGTGTCGAGATTGAAATTGAGAAATTGGGGGTGCTTTCCAACCCGGTTAGAACGATAGGCTAAACTCAAGCCCACAAAAAAACAGCCAGGCTGACCGCCTGGCTGTTCTTATCAACTTCAAGCATGTTTACTTTGATTTTGCGGCAGGCTGCTGCTGAGTGATGCAGTGAATGTTTCCGCCGCCCAGCAATATCTCGCGCGCATACACGCCGACCACTTTGCGTTCTGGCATCAACCTTTGCAGTGTTTCCAGGGCAGCACCGTCATGCGGATCGTTGAAGACAGGCACAATTGCACCGCCGTTGACGATGTAAAAATTGACATAGGATCCAGCCAGGCGGTCGCCTGCCTGGCGCGGCAGCGTACCCTCGACAGCATCTACGCCGCCGCTTTCCTCCTCTGTGATATATATTGGGCCGGGCTGATGGATCTTATGCACTTCCAACCTGCGTCCGCGCGCATCCGTTGCGTGCATCAAGCGCTCATATGCATCGTTTGATATTTCATACTGCGGATCGTTCTTATCATCGGTCCATGTGAGCGCAACCACACCCGGGCGGATGAAACAGCAAATGTTATCAACGTGCCCGTTGGTCTCATCGTTGTAAACGCCTTTATCCAGCCAGATGATCTTCTCAATATTCAAGTATTCCTGCAGATTGGTTTCAATCTCTGCCTTGCTAAGCTGAGGATTGCGGTTTTCGTTGAGCAGGCACTCTTCAGTGGTCAAGAGCGTACCTTCGCCGTCCACATGAATAGAGCCGCCCTCCAACACCATGGGGGCTTTGTAGCGGTCAACGCGCTCGATGTCGGCCACTTTACGCGCTACTAGATCGTCCAGATCCCAGGGAAAATACAGGCCGCCCAGCAGCCCGCCCCAGGCATTGAAGTCCCAGTCAATTGCGCGGACAATTTTTCCGTCATTCACAAAGGTCGGACCGCAGTCGCGCATCCATGAGTCATTGTTACTTAATTCGACAACGCGCACCTGTGCAGGCAACAGATGGCGTGCGTTGGTATATTGCGCTGCCGACACGCCCATGGTCACCGGCTCGAACTGACTGATGGCTGTCGCCACGTCCACGAAGGCTCTCTGGGCTGGCTTGGCTCCCAATCGCCAGTTATCCGGGCGTTCTGGCCAAAGCATCCATGTACCGTCGTGGCGTTCAAACTCGCCAGGCATGCGGAACCCGTCTTTTCGCGGCGTGCTATTGATTAGTTGTGTCATCGAATCCACTCCTGTTAAAACCGGGGGATGATTGCTCTTCCCCCGGTTTGATGTTAAATTTTTACGCTTTGCGCTTGATCAAGAATTCACCAACAACCAAAGTCAGAACCACCCCGATCAAAACTGGGCCGGCAAAAGCCCAATCGATTGGCTCGCCCGGCACCCAGATAAAGAACACAATGGCCTGGAGGATGAAAATCATGCACACGATGGTCAAAATAGTAGCCACAACGTTGCCGCCCGGCACCTTGTAAGGCCGCTCAGCATGCGGATCAGTTTTGCGCAGCTTGAGGAAAGCCGGGAAGAGCGCCAGGTAGGGCATCAGGAAAACCATCGAGGAGAAGGCGAACAGCGTCCAAAACAGGTCTTCCGCAGAGCCAGCCATAAAGCCATAGATCAACAGCACGACCGTCGAAACAATGCCGGTCAGCAGAAAAGCGCCGCTGGGGGTCTTGTTGACTGGATGCATCTTGCCAAAAATCGCTGGAAGTTCACCTTCAACAGCAGCTTCTGCCGCGGTGCGGTTGGCACCCATCGTCCAGGTGACCATGTTGGCAAGGAACGTATACAGCGCGCCAATGCCAAGCACCACCACCATTGCGCCGCCAAAGCCGCTTTCGCCCAGGAAAACCTTCAGGGTATCCACAACGCCTGAAATCAAGCCCAAATCCTCCAGCGGGAGCGCCAGGAGCATACCAACGGTGCCAAGGATGTAGAACAAGGCAATCAGCACGCCGGATACAATAATCGCAATTGGGATGTCGCGCTTTGGGTTTTCCATTTCCTCGCCCGCGCCCGACATCAGCTCAAATCCCATGAAGTTGTACACAATCACCGGCAAGAACGCCAGGCCGGCGTCCCAATTGGGCAGGATATTCTTGAACGAAAGATCGTTGGCGACGCCGTTGCGGGCCGCATAGACGATTCCACCCACGCCCAGCACGACCATGATCAGCACCTTAAGAAATGCGCCAATGTTGGGCACCCATTTGCCTGTATCCAATGCCACAATGCCAATGCCAACAGTCACCCAGGTCATCACAATTGCCAGGGCGATCTGCATCCACAGGCTCATGTCCGGGAAAAAGAGCTGGGCAAAGACACCGGAGAAGATTACATACACAGACGGCATCCACAGGGCGACATTGATCCAGTACAACCAGGTGGTGCGGGCCGCCCAGCGTTCGCCAAAGGCGCGCTTGACCCACACATACAGGCCACCCTGTTCCGGGTAAGTTGTTCCCAGTTCGGCGGTGATCAGGCCGTAAGGGATGAAGAACAAAATTAGCGTGATGACCCACCAAGAGATGGAGGATGCGCCAATTGCGGCCGACGGCGCCAGCGTATCGATAACCAGGATGGCGGCGACGGTGAACAGGGTCATATCCAGCAGGCGAAAAGCTTTCTTGAAACCACCGGTTTTTTTGGGACTAGCAACTTGTGTTGTCATGATTCTCCTGTACAAATGAACGCGATCGAATTCTGTTATTGATCAGAAGCTTCCAGCAATTAATGGTTGCCGTCCAGGAAATTCTGGATGCGTCCAGCGTGGTAGGCTTTCAATTCTTCACTTGGCCGTTTCAGCAGCGGGTATACCAGCCAGACCAAAATGCCCTTCTCAGTGTGCAGGCGGTTTTCAGCCTGGTCGAAAATAATTGACTGCGGCGAATCCAGCACCTCATCGGTTGCTTCCACCCCGCGCGAAGCCGGCAGGCAGTGCATCACCTTGCAGTGCGCGGGTGCCTTGCGCAGAAGGTCCATGTTCACCTGGTAGGTCGGCATGAACGCTGCGCGCCGTTCCGGGATCTGGTCTTCCTGGCCCACCCACCACCACAGGTCGGTGTAGATGAAATCTGCATTGCGCACAGCCGCTGCCGGGTCATCCGTGATCGTCAGCGTTCCACCAGATACCTTGCAGTTCTCTTCAGCCCATTTCACCCATTCAGCGGGTGCCTGATATTTTTTCGGAGCAGCGTGGGTGAAGTGCATGCCCAGTTTGGTGCAGATAAGCATGAGCGAAGAAAGCACATTCGTGGCATCGCCGATGAAGGTTACATTCAAATCTTCCAGCCGCTTTCCAGCCGGCATGTGCTCCAGCATGGTTAGCACATCGCAGACCACCTGTGTGGGGTGGTTATAGTCAGTCAAGCCGTTGATGACCGGAACGGTAGCTGTGGCAGCCAGGCCGGTGATGGTTTCGTGCTTGAGCGTGCGCGCCATGATCACATCGCACATGCGCGACAGCACCTTCGCGGTATCTCCCAACGATTCGCGCGCGCCCAGGTGAATCTCACCCGGCTTAAGATACAGCGCATGCCCGCCCAATTCCGTCATGGCCACTTCGAAGGATACGCGCGTGCGAGTGGACGGCTCTTCGAAGATCATTGCCAGCGTCGCATCCTTCAACAGCTTGGGTGTGCAGCCTTGCTTATCCGCCGCCTTAATCATGCGGGTCAACTCGATAAGCTCCAGCAGCTCTTCCTTGGTGAAATCTTGAGTGTCGATAAAGTTACGGTATGCCATGCCTTTTACTCCATTAAATTCTGTTGTCATCGCCCGGTGGGCGAATTTTCCTTATTCATGCGCCTGCAAATGGGCAAAATCATCCGCTTTGGGCAGCCACTCATCAATATTCCGCAAGATCTGCGGGACCAGTGCATATCCTTTAACGCGCACCCCGGGAACGGACGGCAGCACGCGGCCCAGGAACTCCCGCATTTCCGCGTTATCTTTGAACCGCGCTTCTATCGAAATTTCCTGCGTCCCCTGGCCCAGCGCCAGATAGGTAATCTCCTGGCGGCTCAGCAGGTTGCCAATGGCATTCTTTTCCTGTAAGGGATCGACTTCCAGGAAAATATCCACCGTATTGATGTATCCAAACGCTTGTGGATCAACAATCGGGGTTAGCCGGATAGCGCCAGATTGGACCATTCGATCAATCCGATTGCGCACGGTGCGTTCATTTGCGCCGGTTTCACGGGCAATATCCGCTGCAGGCTTGCGTGAATTTTTCCGCAGCGCAAGCAAAATCTGGTAGTCCAATTCGTCAAAAGGAGCAGGCGGTCTGGCCATATTACCCTCTCGAATATCTTAATTAATTTCCGATACGGAATATAATATTTCCGTTTATTACATAATTATATTAGCAAAAATCTCAACGCTTTTCAAGTAGCTTGAGGTTACTTGTGACATTTATCACAACATTTTATGACTAATTCGGTACTATTAATTTCCGTTACGGACATAAATTTATTTCCTTGAAACATTTCCACCAATTTAGCATCTATAAAATTGTATTGGTATGAGTAGATCATCTCTTTTGGAGGAAAAATGTTATCTGTAAATGAATCGACCACCGATCGAATTATTCGCGTCATTCTCGGTATTGCGCTGCTGGTACTGGGCTGGGCCAACATCGTTCCGGGTACGCTGGGGATCATATTCCGCTATTTAGGCTTCGTGCCGCTGCTCACCGGCCTGATCGGCTTTTGCCCGCTGTATGCACTGGCAAAAATCCGCACCAATAAACGCCAATAAATTCAAACCATTTTCCACCTAAGCCCTGGCCGCAAAATGTGTTTGCACTTTGCGGCTGGGGATTTTTTATTGCACAAATGACAATTCAGAAGGCATGGCGAGAGACTCGCGCCAGTCGATGTTATAATGTACCGCGTGAGTGACAGCACCCCTTTACACCCAGGTAAGACTTTTCAAACCCAGCTCCCGGTTCAGGTCTATCAGCGGCCTGCTGGTTCTCTCCCGGGCAGCGACTGGCAAGAGCTGGATGCCGGGCCGGGCATTCTTCACCTGCCGGACGGGGCCGAATTCGCTGTACGCGGGCACAATTTGGATGATGATCTGTTGGAGCAGTTGATTGCCGAGTTGGATGGAATCCGCGAGGTGGTTTCACTCAACCTGGCTGAATGTCGCAAAGTGACCAACGAAGGCATCCGTTTTCTCAAGACGTTAAATCATCTGACTGAACTCAACCTTAGCTCTTGCAGTATTACCGACAGCGGGTTGGCCGAGCTTAAACCGCTCACACGCCTGCTTCATTTGAACATCAGTTATTGCAACCGTATCACCAACCAGGGAATTTTGCACCTGCGCGACCTGCGGCGGTTGGAATATCTGGATCTGCAGGGCTGCGTCAAGATCAACAAAGGCGGATTGGTCAAGATCCAACGACATAACCTGACCATCCATAAATAGAAACGAAAAATGGAGGCGCCTGCTGGAAAACCCGGCAGACCTGTTTGTTTGCATGTCACAATTCAACCGCACTTACCCATCGGGGAACACCGCTCCCGTTCCACCACCGCAAAAAACGGATCCCCTTGCGCATTACCAACCCATCCCAGTTAAATCGCTCAAGCCGCTGCCGCGCAAGCGGCGTAAGTGGGGCTGGTGGTTGGTCGTGCTTGTGCTGGTTTACTTCCTGGCCCCGCTGCGCACCAACCTGCTGGTGCTGGGCACAGATCGCACCGAAGGCATGAATATTGGCCGCAGTGACACCATCCTGCTGCTCAGCATCGTGCCGCTCCAACCCTATGTGTCCATGCTCTCCATCCCGCGCGACCTGTGGGTGACCATTCCAGGAGTTGGCGAGGACCGCATCAACACCGCCCACTTTTACGCTGAAGCCAGCCAGCCTGGCAGCGGACCAAACGCGACTTTGGAAACCATCCGCGCCAACTTCGGCGTGCGCGTCAGCCGCTATGTATCGATCAATTTCGACGGCTTTGTAGAGTTGATTGATGCAATTGGCGGTGTGGATATCGTACTGGAACAGGCGGAAGGCGGCCTGCCCGCTGGTCAGCACCACCTGGATGCCGGACAAGCCCTGGCCTTTGTGCGCGAACGCTACAGCAGCGATGATTTCTACCGCATGCGGCACGGCCAGATGGTAGTTCAATCCGCTTTTACCAAAATGGCGAATCCGGTCAACTGGTGGCGCTGGCCAGGAGTCATCAAAGCACTTGGCCGTGCCGTGCAGACAAATGTTCCTCTTTATGATTGGCCGCGTTTAGGCCTGGCACTGTTGCGTGCCGCGTTGACAAACACAATCGATTCACACGTCATCGATCGTGATTACGTCACGCCTTACATCACTGATCAGGGAGCCAGTATATTATTGCCAAATTGGGATGCGATTCACCCTTTGATTGTGGAATTATTTGCCCCATAAGAGCAAAGTGAATGGCATCGTCTTTTATCGTGAAACCGCGGGGATCACGCCCTGGGGAGCATTTCTACCGCTGCCTCGATTCGCTCAGCCAGGTGGATATACTCTTTTAGGTCCTGCATGTGAATGGGACCATTTTCGCCATTTGCCGCCAGCATCACGGTTCCCAATCCAAAAATCCGCTCAATAAAATTCTGACGGTAACTAATCCCCTGGATCTTATCGAGGGACAGGCTTTTCTGTGCACGTGAAACCAGGCTGTCTTCCACAATCAGCCGGCGATTCGTGAGGATGAAAGCTGTAAATTGCTGCTGGAGCACACGCACGGTCACCGCCGCAATGGTCAGGGCAACCACCACTAACATCGACATGAACAACAGGTTTGGATTCACGCTCACGCGCACCACTGCCCAGGGGAATATCAACGCCACCAGAATTACCACCAGAGCAATGATGAGGATGCCGATGACCAGGACAGGCATCAGTGAAGGCTTTATTTTAAGAAGGATTTTCTCTGCTGAACGCTCAATTTGCTCGCCCGATTCAACCCTGACTGGTTGGGTCTTTTCACGCGGTTCTTCTTCAGTGAGTCCGATGGATGCGAGCGTGGTCACTTCTTCCAATTCTGCGTCTTCAGCCTGTTCTTCCTCGCCAAACAGACGCTTTTCCAATGAGGGCTCTAATTCTTCGAATGTTTCGCGGAAAGCTTCCTCCTGGGGCTGCGCCACTGGTTCAGGCGGTTTTACACCACGTGCGCGCAACTTTGCTGCCCCTTTGGATGCAAGCGCGTGCGTTGGATCAATCCGCAAAACCTGCTCCAGGCATTCCAGTCGGTCTGAATCACTTTCCACGGCACCAGAAAGCCACAGCCAGGCCTGCAAATCATCACCATCTTCCTGCATTGCAGCCACAAATAATTTCTGGGCACGCTCTTTATCGCCCGCCTTGAGTGCTGCAATTCCGTCCTGTGTCAATGGATTCATTATTGCCTCCCTCATCGGCTGTTGGTCCTTTTAGTGTAGCATATCTCAAAGCGTTTTAGAATAATTAAAAAGAAACAGTCGGTGGATTTCCGACTGCTTCCGGTTTTTCACCTGTTCGCTTTTATAGAGCTATGGGACAGCATTTCCCCAGCGGCCTTGCCGCATGCCGCCAGCGCAGCCAGCCGCGCCCATGCGCGCGCCGCGGGATTGCATCCAATCTGCCTGTTCCTGAGTGATCAAACCCTGCGCAACGGCCTGTTCCAAAACCGCGGCATGAACTTCAACACGAGCGGCTTGGAAGGCCTCAACCGTCATACCGGTGGAAATGGCGATATCATACATTGTTTCGCCGTTGGCGATGCGCTGGTTGATCTCATCCACTTCCAGGCCCAACTTCTCAGCCCAGGCGGCAATCATCAGGTCATGCATCGGACCTTCTTGAGTACCCGCATAAGCCTGACCCATCATACCGGCGCCGCGTCCGCCCATCCGGCCTTGGCCCATCATGCCGAAACCCGGCTGCTGGCCTCCCTGCAGTGGTGCCACCGGCCCTTGTGCATTGACCAGTCCAAAAATTCCCAAAACAGCACCAACCAGGGCCGCACCGATTAAAACACCAACAAAAATCTTTCCCATCATTTTCTCCTTAAGCAAAGGGGTTATATTGCTTGATGACTATATCCTAACGTAGATATGTGAAGAATTTATGAAGGCGGTTTGAAGAGGTGATGAATTAAAAAAGCACACCCGGAAGAACAACCCCCGGGTGTGCATATGATTTAGAAAATCTTACTTGACAACTGGCAGTTCAGCCGCAATCCAGGCATTCATACCGCCGGCCAGGTTGCGCACATTGGTATAGCCGTTCATGCGCAGAGCCATCAGGGCAAAGGCGCCGCGGTGCCCGGACTTGCAGGTTACCACGATCGGGGCGTCCTTCTCGGCGGGTAATTGACCGAGGTTGGCCATCAGGTCATTGATGACAATGTTGACTGATCCATCAATGTAGCCGTCAGCGGCCAACTCTTCGGCTGTGCGCACATCCAGGATGAAGGGCTTTGCATCACCAGCCAGTTCGGCATTCAAATCGGCAGCCTTGATCGTGAAGAAACCATCGGGCAGCGCCGACAGGAAAGCATCCAACTGGGCCAGGCGGGTTTCATCCACACTTGGGGCCGTGCCGGCAGCCGGAGCAGCCAGTTCTGCGGTTTCCAAAGGCAGTTCGGCCTTCTTCCAGGCGCCAATACCGCCGCCCAGGTTCACCACATCGGTGTAGCCCAGCAGCCGCAGCGCAGCCACAGCCAGACCGCCGCGGTGGCCCGAGGCGCAGTAGACCACGATGCGCTGGTCCTGAGCGGGCAGTTTATCCAGGTTCTTAAGCAGGTCGCGGATCGGGAGGTTCACCGCACCAGCAATGTAACCCTCGGCAACTTCGCTGGCTTCGCGCACGTCCAGCAGGAAGGGTGCTTTGTCGGCAATTTCTGCGTTCAGGTTTGCCGCGCTGGTGGAGTACATATCTCCGGGCAGACCGGTCAGGAATTCGGTCCAGGTCGCAGCCCAATCAACATAACCAGCCACCGGGAACTGCGCTGCCTTCCAGGCATTCAGGCCGCCGCCCAGGTTGGTCACATCCGTCCAGCCCATCAGGCGCAGCGCCATGGCAGCCACAGCGCCGCGGTGGCCGGACACGCAGTAGATCACAATCGGAACGTCCTTGCCAGGCAGTTGATCCAGTGACTGCATCAAGGATTCCAAAGGAATGTTGCGCGCATCTTCAATGTAGCCGTTCTTGTCAAATTCCTCAGCGCGGCGCACATCCAGCAGGAAGGGCGGCTTATCGGTCGCGAGAGCTTCATTCAACTTATCGGACTTAATGGTAGCGAATCCTTCCGGCAGGTTGGTCAAATAATTGTCCAACACGGTCAGCAGTTGCGCATCCTGAATCTCGGGTGCAGAGCCAGAGGCCGCTTCCGCCGGCAGGCCAGTTTCCACCGGCAATTCCGCTTTCTTCCAGGCGCCAATGCCGCCAGCCAGGTTGCGAACATTGGTGTACCCCAAAGCTCGCAGGGCAGCAAAGACAAAGCCGCCGCGGTGGCCAGAGGCGCAGTAGATCACGATTGGCTGATCCATGGCGGGCAGTTTATCCAGGTTCTTGAGCACATCGCGAACCGGGATGTTGACAGCCCCCTTGATGTAGCCGTCCTTTTCTATTTCTGCGCTTTCCCGCACATCCAGCATGAAGACGGGTTTTTCGACCAGTTCTTCATTCAGCTTGGTCGCAGAGATGGTTCCATAGCCATTATCAACCGTCATTCCGCCGATGACAGAAGCCATCACCGCTTCAATATCCACCTGGGCAACGGGTTCGGCAGTGGGTTCAACGGGCGCTTCGGTGGCAACGGCGGCCTGGGTTGGCGCTTCAACGGCCGGCGCGGCAGGCGCAGCGCTGCAGGCTGCCAGCAGCATGCTGAACAGCATCACAACAATGAACAACGAGTAAAACTTTTTTGACATTCGGGTCTTCTCCTTTGTGAAATCAAACCATGATAAAACGATCATGGAATTTGCTGGGGCAATTGATTGACGATCACAGGCTGGTTGGCTTCCAATTCCTCTGGAGCCACCTTATCTGCAGTCAGGAACAGGTCCGGGTTATTATGGCAGCTCTGGCAGGATTCATTCTGTGGTGTCTTACGCTGGATATTATGCGGCGTGGCATATTTCCAGGTGGGCAGAGCATTGAAATTGGTCAGCAGGTTATCGCCGTAATACGAGAAGCTGTCTTCTGCAATTGGCGCATGGCGAAGCGTGACGTACTGGTAGGGGCGTTCTTCGGTGATTTCCGGGTTGAGGCCAATGAAGAAACCCATATAGGTCGCATCCGTCTTGAAGAACGGATTGCCTGTCGTTTCGCTAATCGCTACGTGGCAGCCGTCACAATTGGTGTAAGTCACCGAATGGCACACCTGGCAGGCCAACTTGTCCTGGTGGATGGTGTGCTGCACAATCGGATCGCCGCTGGCGCCCACCGTCTCATGGCAGGAAGTGCAGCTTGGCATCTCCTCGCCGGCATAACGGTCCATCATCGCCTCATCCGCGGTTGCGTGCAGGTCCATCCCCGCATGGCAGGAAACGCAGCTCATCCGACCGGTGCGAAAATGCACATCGCCCGGGATATCTTCATGCTTGCCCAGATATTCCGAACCCACCCGGCTGCCGTGGCAGGCCGTGCAGGTGCGAGTCATCGGCGGCGTCTTTTCAAAATTATGCCCGTCCAGCAAACCACCGCCCACGCTGCCTGGTTGGCTGATGTGACAATCGCCACAGGTGGTGTGGCAGGATGCGCAGTGGTTGCCAAACATTTCCTCCAGCGCGGGCACGCTGGCGGGTTCGCTGCGGGCATTCAATACCGTCCAGTAACCCTGCAAATTGGAATGCAGGTTGTCATTTGCGCTGGCCACAACTTCCTGATGGCAGGTGCCGCACTGCTGTTCCGGGTTGGCTGTCGGATCTGCGATCAGGTTGGTATGCGCCTCGTCCTTTTCAGGCGACTGAACGCCGCCGTGGCAGCTGATGCAAGACTGCCGGCCGTGAGTCGAGGTTAGAAAATCTTCACTGACGAATACTTTCTCCCATGGCTCCAACGGAGCCACATCCCCCCCTCAACCCACGCCTTCAGATTCGGACTCTACCTCCACTTCGGGCTTGGCCGTCTGGATCAATTGGTCCTTGTCAGTATGGCACTCTACGCAGTAGTTGACGACTGCAACTGCTGTAGCTGTAGGCGCAGCAGTTGGTGTCGGCTCTTGCGGCTGAACGCTTGTGGAAGCCGCAGTTGGTGCCTGGCTGCAGCCCGCTAGAAGCAGGACCAGCAATCCAAGGCCAAACCAGATGGTCTTTTTCTTCATTCGCCTTCTCCCAAGGTTTTTTATGAATCTTTTACCGATAACTTTTATTTTATTTTTGTTCTATCAAGCCAATAAGTGATATTTGTCACAAGCAGCAATTGGTTTTACTTATCGGTTACAATAAGAAAAACTTATGGAATAATCCGTCTTCGATAAAAGGTTACAATGCTCGATCCTTTTCAATTAAAAGTCTTTATCACTGCCGCCGAAACGCTAAATTTTTCGCGAGCTGCTGAAAAATTGCACTTGAGCCAGCCCAGCGTAACGCAGCACATCCGCTCGCTGGAAAACCGTTTCGGCAGCGAACTGTTTGTCCGATCAGGAAATCGGCTCAGCTTAAGCGAATCTGGCCAGGCGCTGCTACCAATTGCCCGGCAGATCATCGCCGTATCCCTGCGTGCCGACGAGGTGATGGAGGCATTGAAAGGTGAAGTGCAGGGTAATTTAATAATTGGCTGCAGCACGACTCCTGGAAAATACATACTGCCATTGTTGCTTTCCAAATTCATGCGCCAATACCCGCGCGTCCAGGCCTCCTGCCACGTCACCGGGCGAGATCAGGCGCTGCAAATGCTTTCGGAGGGCCGTGTGCACCTGGCGCTCTCCAGCGACGCTTCAGCATTCGACAAGAATGTTGATTTCGTAAAATTAATGCGCGACCCCATCACCCTGATTGCCCCCCTCAGCCATCCTTGGGCTGATCGGACAGCCATCTCGATCGAGGAAATCAAGAACGAGCGCCTGATCCTGCGCGAACCCGGCGCAGGTACCTACCAGGTGGTACGCTCAGCCCTTGCGCGTAATGGCATCAATATTGAAGATTTGCGTATCACCCTCACGCTGGGAAATTCGGAGGCAATCGCAATTGCCGTCAAGGAGGGCGTCGGAATAGGCTTTGTTTCTCAAACAGTGGTAACAAATATGGTCGCCGGCCAGGTCAAAGAAGTGCCAATTGCCGGCGTGGAGATTTATCAGGATATTTATATCGGTCGGAACCGTCTCAACCCGGCACCGCGCGTCCAAACAGCTTTTTGGGAATTTATCAATAATCCCGAAAACACAATTCTTAATCCTTAATAAAAAACGCGGACTTCAATTAGTCCGCGTTTTGATGTCAGAGAATGGAAAATTACCAGGCCTTGCGTCCGCCGCCGCCCGTTCCGCCGCGGCGGTCGTTGCCATAACCGCCCGAACCGCCCGGCCGGCGTCCGCCGCCAAATCCGCCGCGGTCGCCGCCGCCAGGACGCCGTTCTTCGCGCGGGCGGGCTTCATTCACAGTCAAAGCGCGGCCGCGAAAATCCTTACCGTTCATACCAGCGATGGCGGCGCGGCCTGCATCGTCCGTTCCCATCTCCACGAACGCAAAACCACGAGACTGCCCGGTCAACTTGTCTTTGATGATGGAGACGGAGACCACTTCGCCGAAAGCCGCAAATGCCTGTCGAAGCTCGTCTTCGCTCGCCTGGTACGACAGATTGCCAACGTAGATATTCATCCAAACAACTCCCTTTGCCCTGCAAGGCGGAAACAGGTCTACCCAGTGGATAAGAAATCGGCCGGTTAGCAGCCGGCGGAGAGAGGTGGCACAACCTCGGCAGGCGAACTTCTGATCAATGGGCAGTCAATGAACGAAAGTGAAATGAAAAACCGCACACGCCCCTTCGTGTGCCCGAATGAAAATTTATTGGCGGTCCTCAATCACATGTTAATTTTACCAAATCTGCTTAAAAACACATCATCAAAAGTCAAGCCTTTTTTGTTTTTTTTCCATTTTTTAAAAATTTTCTTCTATAATTGGTGTATTGGCTGTTGGGGAAACATGGCCACGGATATTGATCAGAAATTTGCCAGCAACAACTCGACGATTGACCAGGCCGCCTCTCGTCTTTGGCACAGTAAACAGGTTGGTCTTTCGGAGGTGTGCAAATGCTAACGTTTGGGGGATACTTGCCAATCATAGCGTCTGGCAAATCCTGTTTACCTGTCATGCCAGGCATTCCTTAGTTTGACTAGATCTGACTTGCTCGGATTGGGAAGAGATTTTTCGTGCGCGTCATTTTAGCGGACCACCGCAAAGATTTACGATCTGCCCTGAGACTCCTGCTGGAACAACAGCCGGAGGGATGGGAAGTGGCCGGTGAAGCGGCAGACATTTATGAACTGGCCGCCTGCTTGAATACTGGCTGCCCCGATATCCTTTTACTGGATTGGGAACTTCCGGGGCTCAGCGCAGACCGCTGGAACCCGGACCCGGACCGCCCGTCACAGATGATCGCCCGTCTGCGGGCTTTATGCCCCCGGCTTCGCATTGTAGCTCTCAGCAGCCAACCAGAAGAATGCATTCAGGCTCAACAAGCTGGAGTGGATGAGATTGTTTGCAAGACAGAAATGCCTGAAACCCTGCTGAAAAAGATGATGCCGGTTTTTCCGTCTCCAATATTGCCGGCAAAATAACCGATGAACGGCTCCTTTGAATTATTTCTAGCAATCATAATGACCGCTTGCCTCAATCTGATGTGACGGACACCAGCACAGCTTGCCTGGATCATAAATAACCCGGACCAGTTTGAAGAGACAGCCGGATTCCCGATACCTGGTGTCCATCGCGCTATCCGCATGAAGCTAAAAAAGATGGAAACTGCGCCAAAAGGCAACTATCCCTGGTTCAGCGAATGGCTCATCCAGATGCGCAATACCCACTATTGTGCCGGGCGGATTGGCTTACAGGGGATTCCAGCCGGCCCGTCAGATGCTTTTGGAGAAAGTCGAGCAGCATCACAGAATAGCCCTGTTGCGCCAGCCAGGTGGCATAACGCCCGGGCCCGCCTCAGACTGGGACAGCGCGGGCGGCAGCGTATCGAGCATGGTGCGCCGCGTGACAGCAAACCCTGGGGGATAGCGGTCGAACCGTTCCCATTCGTTTTGTGCTTTGCGACCGGATTAATACCGAATCTGTTCCGTGTTCATCCTGCTGCTCAATTCCCTTCAGCTTGAGCATCCAACTCTTGGATCATTTCGTCCAATAATTTCAATACGTCCGGGATCCCTTCGGGCGGAACAGAAGGCAGCAAAGCCTGGTAGCCCGCGTCCTCCAGCAGCGAACGCACGTTGCGCCAGCCAGCGTTTGCTGGAGGCGTCTGTAACTGCTCCAGGTAGTTCAGCCCAACACGCCATTGCGGCTGCCGGGCACCAAAGGCGCGCAGCTCAAGCAGCGCTGATTGGGTTACGGGCAGCCCGCCAGCGGCCTCGGTCAGCTCTGCCAGGTGGGCCGGCATGATCAACCAGCGCAGAAACAGCCAGGCCGCCAGTTGCTCCTCGGGCGTGGAACGCAGCACCGCCAGCGAAGGTCCGCTGGCCACCACCACCGGCTCGCCGTCCAGCGAGGGATACGGGATCACCGTCCACTCGTCCGTTTTTTGCAGGCGCGTCATGGTGTGTGCCTGAATCAGCGTATCTTCCAACACACCGCTATAAAAGAGGGCCTGACGATTGGCAAAATATTCATACGGCTCCGCCAGGCGGCTTTTCCAGGCGCAATTCTCATCGAACAGCCCGCGTAAAAATGTAAAGGTCTGACCGGCTGCAGGGGTGTTAAACTGGTAAGCTGTCTGCCCGGCTGGCGATGGATCTGCACCAAACCCGCGCAGCCAGCTCCAGAGGGTCACGCCGCGCGTCTCGATGATCCATCCACCCGTGCCGTCATTGGAAATCGTTCGATCGCTGCGGTTTGCCAATGCAGCCGCGCAGGATTGTTGGCGGAACTCTTCTGGCGTGACTGGCGCACGGGAAAAACCAAGCTCCTTCGCCCAGGTGACATTGTAAAGCAGCACCGAAGCATCCCGCAGCAAGGGAATACCCAACCGTTCCTCGCCAGCCTTGTCCTGCTGCCAGAAGACTGGCACAAAATCATCCACCTGTTCTTTGCTCAGACCCCACTGCGCATGGCTCAGGTAGCCGTCCAGCGCGACCACCCGGTCTGGCTCAGCCCGCTGCCAGGTGAACAGGTACTCGCCCGGCGCGGCCACCAGGTTCGGAAGATCGTCCTCCGCCCGCCTTTCCACTTCCTGGAACAACATGCCTGTGCCCCCGGCGCTCTCCGCAATCACGCGGAAATTCCACGGGTTGGTTCGATTAAAGGTTTCCACCAGCAAATCAATTTGCTCAGCCGTCGCGCCTGCCCAGGGATGTAGAAACTGGATTTGAAGACCGCGCAGATCAGCTTCCTCCACCCGCAATTCCGGTTGCAGGGTCGCGGTTGGCGTGGGGATCGGTGCAGTGGTGGGCGTGCGCGTGGCTGTGGCTGTGGCAGCCGCAGGCGGCGGGCTGACGGCTGGAGTCTGGCAGGCTGCAACTGCCAAAAGCGTCACGGCTGCCAGCAGGCGCCAGATCCAAGCCGCGGTAGGATGGTTGATCTTTTTTCGCATTGGGTAAGTTTACCGGTTAACGGCCTCGTGCGCAAATTAATCAAAATCAGTGGGCAGATCCGGTTGGCGCAGGTGAACAAACATGCGGTGCAACTCTTCCTCGGTAAAACGTGCAATCGACAGCGGAGGATGTTCGTCCTCGGCGAAGAAATCCGCACCGGACGTTTCAATGCTGTCAGCTGGCTGTCCTCCAATTAATTCACAGCGAAAGAACAACTTATACAGATGAAAAATGTAAGGTGGATGCCCGTGCAAATTACGATCGAGCACTGCCAGCAGCTTGGTCGCCTTAACCCGGTAACCAGATTCTTCCCACACTTCGCGTTCCACTGCCCGGCTGGGCGGTTCACCCACGTCTATAAAACCGCCTGGCAGCGTCCAGCCGCCGTCAGCCAGTTCTTTGACCAACAGGATGCGATTATCCTTGAAAACAACACCGCGAATATCCAGTTTGGGAGTGGCGTAACCATCTTGCTCAGCCAGCAAGCTGTTCACATACTCGAAAGGCTCATTGCCGTACTCAGAAAGCATTCTGGCGGCAATATCTCGAATTTGCTGATAGCGTTCGATCTCAAAAGGATTATGTGAATAGGCCAACCCGCTCTGCGCCAGAGCAGCAAGCTGCTGTGTCCAAATCAACCACTGCGGAACTTGAGTCATCAGTCGCTCCCCTAAGCTTTACAATATCATCCATCATAACCGCAATTGCAGTTAGATAGCAAGTCCGCCAGGCAGCCCTGTCACTCTTCTACCTGTTGACAGCCCCCCTCAATGTGGCTATAATCACCCTACAATCAAGATAAATTGGCCAAAAGGAGTAAGCTCCTTTTTGCCCTGACAGAGAGGGAGGTCAAGGTTGAAAGCCTCCTCAGGGAAATAGAGCTGAAGTCGTTTGGCGGCATTGCCGAAGAAATCCCATCAAGGGAGATTAGACCGGCACGGGTGAGCCCGTTAGCGCGAAACCCGGATGATCGTCCGGGGAGAGTGCGCCAGCACCTATCTGGCGAATTGAGGTGGTACCGCGGAAGGCGTTCCTTTCGTCCTCGTGTGGATGAAAGGGCGTTTTGTTTTAAACAACATACGCCATCATAGAATTTCCTGAAAGTCGAGGAACCATGAGTTACGAACTACCCAAAACATATGATTTCAAAGCTACTGAGCAGCGCCTTTACCAATGGTGGGAGAATAGCGGTTTCTTCCAACCCGCCAACGACCCCAATAAACCCGGCTTCGACCCCGCCAAAAAGCCCTTCGTCATTTCCATCCCGCCTGCCAATGTCACCGGCGAACTGCACCTGGGGCATGCCATGTTCGTGGCCATGGAAGACCTGATGATTCGCTACCACCGCATGAAGGGTGAGCCCACTCTGTGGCTGCCCGGCACCGACCATGCCGGCATCGCCACCCAATTGCAGGTGGAAAAAGCATTGGCCAAAGAAGGCCTCACCCGCGACCAGCTCGGACGCGAGGAATTCGAGCGGCGCACCTGGGCCTGGAAGGAAAAATACGGCGGCATCATCACCAGCCAGATCCGCCGGCTGGGCGCTTCGTGCGACTGGACGCGCGAGCGCTTCACACTCGACGCTGGACTTTCGCGCGCCGTGCGCGAGGCCTTTGTGCGCCTGTACGAGAAGGGTCTGATCTACCGCGGCACGCGCATGATCAACTGGTCGCCCGGCCTGCGCACCGCCGTTTCGGATCTGGAAGTGGAATATTCCCAGGAACCCGGCTTCCTGTATTACTTCAAATACCGTCTGGCTGAAAACCCGGATGAATTTATCCCGGTAGCCACCACCCGCCCCGAAACCATCCTGGGGGATACCGCTGTGGCCGTCCATCCCGAAGACGAGCGCTACAAGAAATTCATTGGGCGCAAGGTGCTGGTACCGATTCTGAACCGTGAAGTGCCGGTGATTGCAGATGAGTATGTGGACCGCGAATTTGGCACCGGCGCGCTGAAGATTACCCCGGCGCACGACCCCAACGACTATGTGATCGGCCAGAAGTTCAACCTGGAGATGATTAGCATCCTCGACCGCGAAGCACGCATCAACGCCAACGGCGGCCCCTATGCCGGGCTGGACCGCTTCGAGTGCCGCAAGAAGCTGTGGGCCGATATGAAAGCCGCCGGATTGGTGATTAAAGAAGAGCCTTATCAGCTCAACGTGCCGCGCTCGCAGCGCGGCGGCGAGATCGTCGAGCCAATGGTCTCTGATCAATGGTTTGTTGCCATTCAGCCGATGGCCGAAGCCGCTCTGAAAGTTGTCCGCGAGGGCAAAATCAAGATCGTGCCAGACCGTTTCACCAAGGTGTACTACAACTGGCTGGAAAACATCCAGGACTGGTGCATCAGCCGGCAGCTTTGGTGGGGCCACCGCATCCCCGTGTGGTATTGCGACGATTGCGGCAAGATGACCGTTGCGCGTGAAGATCCGACCGCGTGCAGTCACTGCGGCAGCTCGCGCATCCGACAGGATGAAGACGTGCTGGATACCTGGTTCTCCTCCGGGTTGTGGCCCTTCTCCACGCTGGGTTGGCCGGATGAAACCCCCGACTACAGGTACTTCTACCCCACCTCGGTGCTGGAGACCGGTTACGATATCCTCTTCTTCTGGGTGGCCCGCATGATCATGGACGGGCTGGAATTCACCGGCAAGATTCCCTTCCACACCGTCTATCTGCACGGCCTGATCCGTGACGAACACGGCCAGAAGATGAGCAAGACCAAAGGCAACGTGATTGATCCGCTGGGTGTCATGGATGAAATGGGCACCGATGCGCTGCGCTTTACCCTGCTGGTGGGCTCCACGCCCGGCAATGATACCAACCTCAGCCTGAAGAAAGTGGAAGCCAATCGCAACTTCGCCAATAAAATCTGGAATGCCGGACGCTTTGTCATTGGCGCGCTCGAACAGGCACCTGCTGCACCTCAAGGGCAACCCAATTGGACCCTGGCCGATTCATGGATCTGGGCACGGCTGCAATCGTTAATCGCTGACGTCGAGCGCCTGTTCAGCGGCCATCAATACGGCGAAGCCGGCCGCCAGATTTATGAATTCTTCTGGGGCGAATATGCCGATTGGTATCTGGAAATTGCCAAGCAGCAGCTTGCCGAAGGCGGCGACCGCGCCTTCTACACCGCACAAACCCTGGTACGCGTGCTGGATACCTGCCTGCGCCTGCTGCACCCCTTCACGCCTTATGTGACCGAAGAGTTGTGGGGGCATCTCAAACGCGCCGCGCAGGAACATTCCGGGTTGTTTGCCCCCAAAAGCGGTTGGGAAGACGCGCTGATTATTGCCAGATGGCCTCAGGCGCAGGCTCCCGAAGGCTGGGAAGAAGCCAAAGTCGCTGACTTCAACCTGATTCAAGAGACCGTCCGCGCCATCCGCAACCTGCGCGCCGAAAAGAAGGTCACCCCCGGCAAGCGCATCGCTGCCACCATCGTTTGCGGCGACCGCCTGCCGGTCTTCACCGAACAGGCGCGCACACTGGCTGCCCTGGCTGCACTGGACCCAGCCCAGCTCAACCTGGTCAAATCTCTGCCCGAAAAGCCGCAAGGCCAGGCTGCGCTGGTGGTTTCTGGCATCGAAATTTACCTGCCGCTGGCCGGTATGGTGGATGTGGAAAGCGAACGCGCCCGTCTGCAAAAGGAACTGGAAGATACGCTCGCGCAGATCGAGCGGCTCGAGACGCTGCTTTCTGGGTCGTTTGGGCAGCGCGCGCCCGCCGCTGTGGTCGAAAAGGAGCGTCAGAAACTGGCGGCCTTCCAGGAGACCGCCGCCAAGCTGAAAGAGCAACTGGCAAATTTATAAATATTTCAGATTTTGTCCAATAGGCGAGTAAATTTGCTCGCCTATTTTTTATTTTAAGGTCGTTTTTTTGATTTCCTTACTATGAAATCCAATATACTATAAAGAAAACAGAAGGGTAGGTGTAAATGATCCCAGATTATCAATCGATAATGCGACCATTATTAGAGATGATTATTGATGGAAAGGAACATTCCATAAGTGAGCTAATTGATCAACTTGCCTCTTATTTCTCATTAACCGAAACAGAGCAAAATGGATAGTGCAAGTTTTTTTCTGTAAATTCGGTCAAGTTCTCCCAACGGTTTGTTAATGTTCCAGCGGAAAGCTGTGGATATGTGGACGGAGAAAGCACCGCCCACATATCCACAGTTACTACTACGACGATTGCCCCGTCCCAACGTTC
>Ga0208695_1001318_pt1 | contig 21001 bp, 27 predicted proteins | sample AD_UKC111_MetaG_FD_184449 | JGI IMG/M metagenome (GOLD analysis project Ga0208695, IMG submission 184449) | Active sludge microbial communities of municipal wastewater-treating anaerobic digesters from Hong Kong - AD_UKC111_MetaG (SPAdes)... | ecosystem: Engineered > Bioreactor > Anaerobic >...
GGATTGATTCAAAGCTATTAAGTCTTGCAAACTTAAAAAGCCGTTTTGATTCTAATCCAATGAAATCGATTACCCGCCAAAGTAACGAATCTATTAACTAAAATTGCAAAACGGCATAGCGAATATATTAAGTCTATCTCGCATAACATCATTTGTAATGTTTTTTCAAGTTTCCATTATCAACTCATTTTTTATATCGTCACTACTTTATGAAGAATCAAAAAAATATTTGCTATTTCAAATGGTTGTTGTTTGCCGTGTCTGCTATCACAGTTTCCTGCGAAAAGGCAGACCCTCAAGATAACCACACGGGACTTATACCTGACATGGCAAAGCAAATAGAATCAATAATTACCAGCCAACACCATGGTCATGTGTTTGCTCCTGACCTTTCTGCTTACAACCACATTGCCGCAACAAAGGCAAAACCACAACAACAGTATACTACAACTGACCTGTTATGGGACAAAGCCATCTTTTTGTCTGTCTGGGCAAGACTTGAACTTGTGAAATTTATTGACACCAATTTTAACCCTAACCGTTTTTACACACAACAACAAACAGATGAAATATCCGATCTGGTTCTTCAGCTTGAAAATGTTTGTTTACAAGCATGTGAAGAATTGGAAGTGGAGTACAACACAATTAAAAATACAAATAAATGGAAACTAAAATAAAAATTTTTCTGGTGGATGACGATGCGGTTTTTTTGAAATTACTCGAAATTCAATTTCTTGAACACGGTGATTTTGAGATTGAAACCTATCCAACCGGTGAGCTTTGCATCGAAAACTTATCGCACAAACCCGATTTAGTGATTCTGGATTATTTGCTTGATGGTGTGGAAAGAGATGCGATGAACGGTCTCGAAACATTGGATAAAATCAAGGCTTTTAACCCCGAAATCCCTGTTGTAATGCTATCGGCCCAAGATAAAATCAACGTGGCAGTAAATTGTATGCACCATGGTGCGTTCGATTATGTAGTAAAAAGCGAAACGGCCTTTATGCGTCTGCAAAAAATTATCACAACTATTTTCGAAACAAAAAAACTCGAAAAGCAATTGAATTGGTATATGGAGAGAATGTGAAAAACAAGTGATATATATATAATATTTACAAATACATCGAATATAATTGTGGAAATTATTGAATATATGCCCAATGCAGTGGTTAGTAAAACCATTATAAAAAAATCGACCGGTAATATTACCGTGTCATCGTTTGATGCCGGTGAGGAATTGGCTGAAAAACTTTCGCCTTTCGATACCTATTAGGCGATGGCATTATTATTCCTGCTCATTCCAGGCATTTTTTTAATGCTAACGAACAATTCAAAATGATTTCCACCGTGATTAAAAGTGGCTATGAAGATTAATTGAATTTGCAGGAAAACAACAACATACATAAACATTTAAGAACGAGCCGGTCATTTTATGATCGGCTCGTTCTGTGTTAATCCGTGAATCATGTAACTTAATCATAGAATTATGTAAAAACTTTCGGTTCAAAATTTCTCACCTTTGCCATGTAATAATTCAGTTACAAATTCAACTCAAATTAAGATGAAAAATAAAAGTTTAGTACTGCTCGCCGCTGTTGCAATATTCCTTTTTCCGGCTACGAATTTTGCTCAATCCAGTCAACCCTCAGAAGGTATTTCGGCCGGTTTCAAAGTCGGAGCCAATTTATCGAACGTGTACGATTCGGATAATCAGGATTTTCAAGCCGATTCTAAATTAGGTTTTACGGCCGGCGCTTTTCTTTCTCTCCCTCTCGGAAAATATTTAGGAATTCAACCGGAAATATTATTTTCTCAGAAAGGTTTTAAAGGGTCGGGTTCGATACTGGGCAGCGACTATAGTTTTTCACGTACCACGAACTATATTGATATCCCTATTTTGCTGGCAATTAAACCAATTAGGTTAATCACCTTGTTAGTGGGTCCTCAGTATTCGTATTTAATGAAACAAAAGTATGAATTTAAAAGTGCAACAGTCAATATCGAACAGGAAGAACAATTCAAAAATGAAGATATTCGGAAAAACACCTTGTGTATTACCGGTGGTTTCGATGTCAACCTGACCAATATTGTACTTAGTGCCCGTACAGGTTGGGATTTGCAAAACAACACCGCCGATGAAACTTCAAGTACTCCGCGATACAAAAATATGTGGTATCAAGTAACCGTTGGATACAGGTTTTAATTCATAATTTCACAGAATTTAATTTTTATATAAACAAAAAACATGGACAATTTAAAGGTAACAGGAATAGTGATCGGTGCATTAGTCGTTGGAGCGCTTACAGGAGCAACTTTGGGAATTTTATTTGCACCCGATAAAGGCAGCAAAACGCGTAGCAATATCTTTAATGGTGCAAAAGACATGACCGACGATATAAAGAAAAGATTGACCGACGAAGCAGCCGCTTTACGCAAAAAAGCCGAAGAGTTGGAAGAACTTGCCAAAGAAAAAATGGATGACATTACAAATAATGTCAAACATAAAGCAGAGGAAGCCACTAAGGCTTAAAAACAAAAAAGAACAGGCGAGCCGAAACATGTTTTCGGTCCGGCCGGTTTTTTTATAAAAAAACGCACTAAATCAACACGATTATGCCTGAATTTGAAAAAATAACAGAAGTTAGGGAAAGTTTAAAACAATATTTGATTACAAATTTTGAAATCATTAAGCTCCAAGCCACCGAACGGGCTTCGGTCATTGGATCGGTTTTGGCGAGTAAGCTTGTTGTAGGTTTAACAGTATTTCTGTTTGTATTTACCCTGAGCATCGGACTTGGTTTTTACCTGTCGGCATTGCTCGGCGATACTTATTCGGGATTTGCTATCATTGCCGGGTTTTATTTTTTACTCGTAATCGTATTGCTTATTGGACGAAAGAAACTGATTGAAAATCCATTGAGGGATAAGATTATAAAAAAGATACTGGAAAGTAAGATGCCCTAAACACAACTCAAATTATGGAAAACAAACAAATTACCAACCACGCGGCATTGATGAGGCGAATTGTTGAGTTAAAAGCCGACAAATCCGTTCAGGAGGTAACACTCAGGATTACTTTTCTGGAAATGATTTCCACACTCGATCTTATGTCCATTTTCAGCAGGAAAAAGAGCGAAGATGCGCCACTTAATTTAATGAAAACCGGAGTTAATATGGCGCTCGACTTAACTATCGATATGATTCTGGGAAAACATCGCAGTGTAAAAGGATTTTTAAGTTCGGCGTTGGTGGAAAATTTTTCCAGAATACTGATAAATAATAATCTGATAAATATAATTTCGGGTATCAGCTCTTTGCTAAACCGGAAAACACAATACGAAAGAAGTCAGGAATAAAAAATATAAAAATCAACCAAAATGAAAGCAACAAATTTAAAAACAATAACGCTTGCATGCATAGTTGCAATGGAAATTATCAGCTGCAGCTCTCCAAAACAAAAAGCCGAAAATCTTGAAAATGCAAAGGAAAATCTAATCAATGCACAAGACGATCTTGATAAAGCTGTTTTGGATTCGACCAACGAATACGACCGATACAAAATAGAATCGGAAGCAAAATTAAAAGCTAACGATTTGAAAATTGCAGAGTTGAAAGTCAAAATGAAAGCCGATAAACTTGAAATTCGTACGAAATACGAAAAACAATTGAATGAACTTGAAATGAAAAATGCCAAGTTGAAAACAAATATCGAGGATTATAAAGAAACCGATAAAAACAAATGGGAAATTTTTAAATCGAACTTAAACAAAGAAATTGAGGATATTGGAAAAGCCATAACAAAAATGACTGAAGAAAACCAAAAATAACAACAATAGAGAAAGTGGCCGATTTGGGCGTAATAGAAGTACCAAAGAAAAACCTCACTCCCTTAGTTGGTCGCCTTTAATTGGGATCGCGGTGATGGGTATTGGCGGGATTCTTTTGTGGAAAGGTTCAAGAAAATAAGCTACCCAGGGCGCTGATTACAAAACATGTGATTTATGTAAGTTTTTTCCATAGATACGTAACGCGCAAGGGACTTAACTGACCGATCTTTATATCGAACAATGAAAAGATTTACCAAACAACCGGAAATAATCAAATCTCAAAACAACTATTTTTAAAATGAGCGGACTTGCATATATTATGGCATGCATCATAATGATTTTTTCTTTAAGCTCTTTGAGTTCGTGTGCAACCAAAAATCTTGAGATTAACGGAGATTGTTTGTGATAGTGATGTTCATAATAGTTTTCCGGCGATTCTAAATTGCTTTTATTCATCAGTTTCCCTTTCAAGACAATTGACTGGGAAGGAATTGTAAAAACCAGTCAAAGTGCCTCTACCAATTTTTTAGCGGCTTCATCTATCGATTTTTCGCTTGTCAGGAGCGAAACAAACTTGCTGCCAATAATTGCGCCGGACGCGTTTGCGCACGCCGCATCGAATGTGGCCTTGTTGGAAATGCCAAAGCCTATCAGTCGCGGATGGCGCAGATTCATATTATTGACGCGACAGAAATATTCCAGATTTTTTTCTCCGAAAGCCTGCTTGGCACCGGTTACGGATGCCGACGAAACCATGTAGATAAATCCCGACGTATTTTCGTCGATCATGCGGATACGCTCTTCGGATGTTTCGGGTGTGATGAGCATAATGGTATGCAGTCCATATTTGTCGGTTGTGGATTTGTACGATTTCATGTATTCGGCAAACGGAAGGTCTGGAATAATCAGCCCGTCGATACCGCATTCCGCCGCTTTGCGGCAATAGTTTTCGAAACCGAACTGCAAAATCGGGTTCAAATATCCCATCAATACCAGTGGGATAGAAATAGTTTGCCGTACGTTGGCCAATTGTTCGAAAAGCAATTTCACACTGATGCCGTTACGCAATGCTTGCATACTCGACGACTGGATGACCGGTCCATCAGCCAGCGGATCGCTAAAGGATACACCAATTTCCACGAGGTCGATGCCGTTTTTTTGCAAGGCTTCCAGCACTGGAAGTGTATCGTTCAAGTTGGGATAACCTGCCGTAAAATAAACCGACAGAATGTTTTGTTTTTTTTGTTCGAAAAGATGATCTATTCTGTTCATTTTCTTTTGATTTTTTCGATAAACGATTGTAATAAGTGAATGTCTTTGTTGGCCGGCGACGTTTCGAAGCGGCTGTTCAGGTCGATGCCGATGCAGCGTTCGTGTATGAAAGCTTCCACCCTATCGGCATCGTCGGGCGAGATACCGCCGCTTAGCAGAAAAGGTGTAGTACCCCGATATGCCGATAGAGAGCTCCAGTCGAATTTCTGTCCCGAACCACTAGGCAGCAGTGTTTTGGTGTCAAACAGAAAATAGTCGCAAGCACCTTCATAGGACGACACCTCTTCCAATGGGAATCTGTTTTGCACATTGATGGCTTTGATCACTTTCAATCCCTTGCTGCGTATGCGGCTGCAAAAATCGGACGTTTCATGCCCGTGAAGTTGCACCATGTCGAGGCGAAACAGTTGGACGGTTTTCATGATCGGCTCCTCCATTTCGTCCACGAAAACACCGACGCGCTTGGCACGTTGCGGCAAATAATCGGGAAGTTCACCGACAAATCGAGGCGAAGTGCAATGAAAGACAAATCCCATCCAATCCACGCCGAGAGCTTCCACCTCGCGAATGTTTTCGGCATCTCGCATGCCGCATACTTTCACAATCATGATGCCTGTAACGATTGGATGAACTCGGCCAGGCTTTCGCCCGGAGTACCGTTTTTCATAAAATTCTCGCCGATGAGAAATCCGCGATAGCCCACCTGTCGCAATTGCCGAACGGTTTGCGGATCGGAAATACCGCTTTCGGAGACCAGCACCGCATTTTTTGGCAGTAACTCGGCCATCTCGAAAGATTTATCTACCGTAGTTACGAAACTTCCCAAATTGCGGTTATTTACTCCGATAAGGTTATGCTGAGGGATAATGTATTCGATTTCGCGTTCATCGTGCAATTCGAGCAAAACGTCGAGCTCCAGTTGTCTGGCTATCTCGGTGAACCGTAGGCATTCGGCTTTGGTAATGGCTGCAGCTATCAGCAGAATGGCATTGGCGCGATGCAGCTTTGCTTCGTAAATCTGATACTCGTCCACGATAAAGTCTTTGCGCAACACGGGTATGTTGCTTTCTTCTACCACAGCGTCGAGATCGGCAAGCGAACCCCCAAAAAAAGCCTCGTCAGTGAGCACCGACAGCACGGCTGCACCGTTTTGTTGATAGGATGTCGTAACTTCCCTCACATCCGCATCGCGGTGTATCCATCCTTTAGAAGGCGATTTGCGCTTAAACTCGGCAATGATGCCGAAGTCGTCTTTCGTAAGAGCATCATGCAACGAGAAGGTTTTATAGGTGTTCCTTTCTATTTCCCTGCAAATTGTGTCGAGTGGGCATGTCGCTTTTTGTGCTGCAACTTCCACCCTCTTGTGTGCTACAATATCCGATAAAATATCTTTCATTCGGTTTGTCAACTGTTTAGTTCGATGTATTTATTAAATGTCTTCAATGCCTTTTTGCCGTAGAGTGAATCGCGTGCCTGATCGAGACAATCGTCGATGGATTTGTCCTGTTCGATGGTGCGAATGCCGAAAGCCGCATTCACCAGCACGGCGTTCATTTGTGCTTCGGTGGCTTCGCATCGCAATACTAAATCGAAGATACGCGCTGCATCTTCGGGCGTTTCGCCTCCCGACAATTCCGCTTGCGAAGCACGCCTAAGTCCGAGATCTCCCGGGACGAAGAGCTGTTCGCCCCGATTCGATACGACCTTAAACTGACCGGTGAGCGAAATTTCGTCATATCCATCGATGCTGTGAACGATGCTGAAATTTTTTTTACTCTCCTGATAGATGTAACTGAACAGTCGCATCATCGACAGATCATACACCCCGAGTACCTGATAGGGCGGTTGGGTGGGATTGACCAGCGGGCCCATGATGTTGAAGAAATTGCGCACGCCGAGGCTCTTGCGTACTCCGGCTACTGCCTTGAGCGCCGGACTGAAAAAAGGCGCATGCAAATATACGAAACCGCATTTTTCGATGGAACGTTTCAGTCGATCGGCATCGGTAGTGAATTTGGCGCCATGCAGTTCAAGGACGTTGCTGGCCCCGCTGACCGATGTAGCACCGTAATTGCCGTGTTTGGCCACTGGATATCCGGCTCCTGCAATCACGAAGGCGGCAAGCGTCGAAATGTTGAACGTGTTTTTGCCGTCACCTCCGGTTCCGACGATGTCGATGGGACGGTACTCGGACAAATCAATAGGTACACGCATGTCGAGCAATGCATCGCGAAATCCAAGAATTTCGTCCACCGAAATGCTGCGCATTAGGAATGTGGTAAGGAGCGCCGAAATTTGTGCTTCGGGAACATTGCCCGAAACGATATCGAACAACACCTGTTTCGCTTCATCGCGAGTGAGGTATTGATAATCGAACAGTTTATAAAGTATCTCTTTCATGTTGGTCTAAAATAAATCGTTTTTTGAGGTCGCAGACATCGGGTTAATGTTTTATAAAGTTCTGAATGATCCGGATACCGTCGGGCGTGAGCACCGATTCGGGATGAAATTGCACGCCGTGTACATCAAGTGAAGTGTGCTTCAACGCCATGATTCGATTTTCGTTGTCCACCGCCGTAATTTCGAGACGATCGGTCGGGAAGTCTTCATTCGATACAATCCACGAATGATATCGCCCTGCTTGAAATTGGTCTGGCAGTCCGTCGAAAATATAATCACCTGCCGTGATTTTTATGGCCGTTTGCACTCCGTGAAAGACGAAAGGAATGTTTTCGAGTTTTGCTCCAAAGGCAAGACCGATGGCCTGATGTCCCAAACAAACGCCAAGCATGCTTTTGTGATCGGCATAACGCCGGATGAGCGGCAGGAGCAATCCGGCTTCTTCGGGCACGCCGGGGCCGGGCGACAGGATGATTTTGTCGTACTGTTCCACCGAATCCAAATCGAGGCGGTCATTGCGCACCACGTCCACATCGGCGAAGCCGAGCGATTTCACGGCATGCACCAGATTGTAGGTGAAAGAGTCGTAGTTATCGAAAATAAGTACTTTTTTCATCGTTGCCAAATTATGCGTTGAACAGATTGGCTGCGCGATCTATAGCACTTTTCAAAGCACCGAGTTTACTGTTGACTTCCTGCAACTCATACTCGTCGTTGCTCTGCGCCACAATCCCCGCTCCTGCCTGATACCACAGCTCGTTGTTGCGGCTGACAAAGGTTCGGATGGTGATGGCCTGATTGAGATCGCCGTTGAGTCCGACGAACCCGATGCAGCCACCATAAGCGCCGCGATTGTGTTTCTCCATTTCGGAAATGAGTTGCATCGCACGCACTTTGGGAGCGCCTGATAATGTGCCGGCAGGGAACGTATCAAAAAATGCCTGAATGGAGTCTGCATCATCGTCGAGTATTCCGCTGACGCGTGAAACCAAATGAATGACGTGCGAGTAGAATTGCGGTTCTTTGTAAAAATCAACTTTCACGTCGTGCGCATGTCGACTCAGATCGTTTCGTGCCAAATCCACCAGCATTACATGTTCGGCATTTTCTTTAGGATCGTTGAGCAGAAAATCCACTGCCTTCATATCCTCCTTGTCATTCCCGGTGCGCTTGGTGGTGCCTGCAATCGGGTCGATGCTAATATGTCTACCGCTAATTTTGCAATGTGTTTCAGGAGATGATCCGAATATGCGATATCCGCCGAAATCAAAATAAAACAGATAGGGCGATGGATTAATGGAGCGCAATGCCCTATACACCTTGAAGTCGTCGCCCGAGTAGCGCTGCACGAAACGCCGCGACAGCACGATTTGAAAGACATCGCCACGCAAACAGTGCTGCACGCCACGACGCACATTGGCTTTGAACTCTTCGTCGGTTGTCGTGCTGTATTCCTTTCCTTCGGGGAAAAAATTGTAAGAGGCAAAATTTCGCATTTTTATAAGCACTTCCACACGTTCGAGACGACTTTGTTCGTTGTCGCGCAACAACTCCATCAACATAATTTCATCGTTGAAGTGATTGAATATTATGATGTACCGATAGAGGATATATAACATGTCGGGAGCATCGTTTTGCTTTTCTCTGCTCTCGCGAATAGCGATGTTTTCGATATATTTCACACAGTTGAAAGTTGTGTAACCAAACAAACCGTAGGCGTTTTTGTCGGGGCCTTCCACTTCGATATCGGCAATAAATCCGCTCAATGCATCGGCAATAGTAAATGAATCGGTGAGCTGTTGTTCGTGATGGCTTTCGTCGGGATATTTTATCGTGCATACGCCCCGATTGACCTCTACGCTGGCAATTGGCTCCAGGCCGATGTATGACGTGCTGTTTTCGTTGGCATGAAAATCGGAACTTTCGAGTAATGCAGATTGAGGAAAAGTGTCGCGTATTTTCAGATAAATACTCACCGGGGTATGAAGGTCGGCCAATATTTTTTTTGTCTTAGTATGAAAAGTGTACTTCATCTTATTCGTTTTTAAAATTGATTCTCGTACTTGAAATAGGTTTCGAGATCTTTATCACCTCTTCCTGAAAGCGTCAGAACTACCACATCGTCGGGATTGAAATCGACTTTTTTTAAGGCCGCCAGTGCGTGTGCCGATTCCAATGCCGGAATGATGCCTTCTCTGCGGGTCAGTTCGAAAGCAGCCAGAAGAGCTTCGTCGTCGTTGATAGGAAACACTTGCGCACGATGTTGCGAAGCAAGATTGGCGTGGATGGGCCCCACACCGGGATAATCGAGTCCGGCCGAAATAGAATAAGGCTCAGTAATCTGTCCGTCTTCGGTTTGCATCAACAAGGTCTTGCAACCATGCAGCACGCCGATGGTTCCCAACTGAATGGTGGCAGCCGAATAGCCGCTATCGACGCCCTTACCGCCTGCTTCGGCCAAAATGATTTTTACCCGATCGTCGTCGAGATACTCGTAAATGGTGCCGGCCGCGTTGCTTCCGCCTCCCACGCAGGCTACCAGATAATCGGGATAGTCGCGTCCTTCTTTTTCCATGAGCTGCACTTTTATTTCTTTACTGATCACCGATTGCAGTCGTGCGACCAAATCGGGATAGGGATGAGGACCAATGGTGGACCCGATGATGTAGTGCGTTTCTTCAGGATGACTGCACCAGTCACGAATGGCTTCATTCGTCGCATCCTTGAGTGTCATGTTGCCCGAGGTTACGGGAACGACGGTTGCGCCCAACATCTCCATTTTTTTCACGTTCACGGCCTGACGTTCGACGTCAGTTTTGCCCATATACACGGTGCAGGGCATTTGCATCAGCGCGCAAACTGTGGCGGTGGCCACGCCGTGCTGACCAGCGCCTGTTTCTGCAATGATGCGTGTTTTACCCATTTCGCGCGCAATCAGTATTTGTCCGATGGCATTGTTGATTTTGTGCGCGCCGGTGTGATTCAAATCTTCGCGCTTGAGATAGATTTTGCACCCGAAACGCTCTGAAAGTTGTTGCGAGAGGTAGAGCGGCGACGGTCGGCCTACGTAATCACGTAACAATTGTTCGAATTTGCGTTTGAACTTTTCGCTTTCGAGTATGCGCATATAAGAGTTTTCCAAATCTTTGACGCATTTGTAGAGAATTTCGGGTACGAATGCTCCTCCAAATTCACCATAATACCCGTTACTGTCAACTGAAAATTTTTGCATGTGATGTGTTGTTTAATCTGTGTGTGCCTCTTAACGAAAAAAGCCTGTCGCAGGTGCGACAGGCTATCTTTTATTTTTATTCTATTATATCTATATCACATTAAGACATGGCTGCTTTCCCTTACGACTGTATGAGTTGTAAGTGGCGCCACCAATATCCGTTTGTGAATGATAAATTCATTTCGCTTTTATTACTTGCAAAGAAAAATAATTTGGAAATAAAATGCAACTTATTTTTCGATTTTTGATTCGATGATTTGATGGTTAATCGATTTGAAAATGAATTTCAGGCCATTCTCTTCGTTAGATGATTTACAATTTTGGAATTTGACTCCAAAATTGTAAATTTGCGGCATGATATATCGAGAAGCCGAAAAAGAATTACAATTGCTTTCTGCGCAGTTCAAGGCGGTAGCAGTTACCGGCCCACGGCAGTCGGGCAAGACTACTTTAGTAAAAAAAGTATTTAAAGAAAAAGCGTATGTCAATCTCGAAAATCCCGACCTACGCCAATTTGCGGGGGAAGACCCCAGAGGATTTCTCTCCAATTATCCCGATGGCGCCATATTGGATGAAGTGCAACGTGTACCGGAATTATTTTCGTACCTACAACAAATATTGGATGAAAAGGAACAAAATGGATCATTCATTCTGACCGGTTCCAATAATTTCCTCCTAAATAGCAACATTTCGCAAAGTCTTGCCGGGAGGGTTGGTTATTTGTTTTTGCTGACCTTGGATATTGGCGAAATCAATCCTGGAGCAAACATGAGTAATCAGTTGATTTTTAAAGGCGGATATCCCGAAATTTATCAGAAAGATATCGACCCGAAAAAATACTATGACAATTATATCCGTACGTATGTTGAAAGAGATGTACGGCTATTGAAAAATATAACGGATCTTTATACGTTCGAACGCTTTTTGCGTTTGTGCGCCGGGCGCACCGGACAATTGCTGAACATGAGCAGTCTGGCTACAGATGTCGGAATGGATGTTAAAACGATTGGTTCGTGGTTGGGGATACTCGAAGCAAGTTTCATTGCATTTCGATTGTATCCCTATCACGAAAATTACAACAAACGGATTGTGAAGATGCCGAAACTTTATTTTTATGACACCGGACTTGCCTCGGCTCTGATGGGAATTGAAGATGTTTCGCAACTGACCATCCACCCGCTAAGAGGCGGTTTGTTTGAGAATCTGGTAGTTGTCGATTTTTTAAAACGGCTATACAATAACGGAAAGCAGAACAACCTTTATTTTTGGCGCGACAATATCGGGAATGAAGTAGATTTGCTGATCAAAAAAGGGGTAAACCGATATCCTGTCGAAATCAAATCGGCCCAAACGATTTCGGATGAGTTTTTTAAGGGCATCCGTTATTGGAACAAACTCACAAACACGGAAGGCGGTTATTTGGTATATGCCGGAGATATGCTCCAAAAAAGAAGTGGAGAAATCAACATCGTACCTGTCCATTTGTTAAATACGATCGAAATATAGCGCACTTCAAAAGATATGATGCAAAATAGAATATGCCGCATTCTTCACATCGTCGGCTTTTCTGCAATCAAAATAAACTGTTCATAATCGAATAATTTGCCGGGAATTTTTTCCTGTCGCAGCACGTTGTAGGTTTCGACGTGCAGCACCCAAAAACCTGCTTTACAGACAGATGTTCGAGCGTTTTCGGGATATCCTCGATATGATGGAAGGCCATGTTCGAAAACACGAAATCGATATCCGCAGAGCGATATTTACTGATTTCACCATGCGAAATCTCGACAGGAGCATTGTCCACGAAATTGTCGGCCATTTCTATTTTTTTGGGCTTGTCCCATTCGGCTGCCCGATCGGCAAAGTAGTCGGTCATCTTCATTTTTTTTTGACAACTAAACGGCATTTGATCGTAATTTGTTCATTTGAGCAAAAGTTCATCGAATGCGAGTAATGTTTCGACAAAAACGGAAATTTTCAGAGAGTGGATTTAAAATTTTATCGGTATAGGCGTTTAAAGCGCGCTAATTTAAATTAGATGCTACCTTTGTAGCATAAATAAATGAACGATAAAATTCAGATATTAAATGATTTTGGAGAAAAGGTTGAAGCACAAGCCCCAGTAATTATTTCAGCTTCTCGTTCAACTGATATTCCTGCATTTTACTCCAAATGGTTCATTAACAGAATAAACAAGGGACACATTGTTTGGTATAACCCTTTTAATCAACAACCCTTATATGTTTCATTCAAGAATTGCAAGGTTATCGTATTTTGGACAAAAAATCCCAAACCACTTATTCCCTATCTCAAAAGCCTTGATAGTTTAGGCATTCATTATTATTTCCAATACACGCTAAATGATTATGAAAAAGAATCATTTGAACCCAGAGTACCGTCATTAGAAAATCGAATCAGTACGTTCAAAGAACTTAGTGCTTTAATCGGTAAAGAAAAAGTCATTTGGAGATTTGACCCAATAATTTTGACATCTGAATTGACTCCACGTGAAATATTGAAACGGATTTGGAATATTGGAAATCAATTAAAAGGTTTTACAGATAAATTGGTTTTTAGTTTTATAGATATAAACAGCTATCGGAAAGTACAGCGAAATCTTGTAAAAGAAACTTCTCTATTTAGCAAAGAATCAATAAAATATTCAGAACTTTCCTCAGAACAAATGAATGAAATTGCAGAAGGTTTAATGAAAATGCAAGAACATTGGGAAAAAGAAGGGTGGAAAATCTCAATGGCTACTTGCGCTGAAGAAATTGATTTAGATAAATATCGTATTTCGCACAATCGTTGTATTGATGGTGAACTTATGAAGAAGATTTTTTCAGAAGATAAAGAATTGCTATACTACTTAAATTACGGAATGTTGCCTGAAACTAATACACTTTTTGGAAATGAATTTGAGAAAACACCCTTATCTTCTGAAAAATTGAAAGACAAAGGACAACGAAAAGCTTGTGGATGTATGATAAGTAAGGACATTGGAATGTATAATACTTGCAGTCATTTATGTATTTATTGTTATGCAAACACTTCAAAAGAAACCGTGATTAAAAACATGAAACTTCATGATGCCAATAATGAAAGTATCATCAAATAAAACGCCCTATAATACTCCCGCAAATTTAGACCACTGGGTAAATTTAATAAAATGATTAATTTTACTCGTATGAAGACAAGCAGGAAAAAACACATTGCCACTTTTAAGGCGCAGGTAGCCATTGAGGCAATCAAGGAACAAGAGACGCTTAGTGAACTGTCTAAACGCTTCGGGGTCCACCCACAGATGATTTCAACATGGAAGTTTCTCTCACGTAGTCCGAAGATCTTCTCAACAAAAGCACCGGATGAAGAGGCCGAAAAGAGATAACAGGCATTATATGAAAAGATAGGGAGATTGGAAGTTGAGGTGGATTTTTGCAAGAAATTTGGCATATTGATTGGCCCAAAGAGAGTAAGAAGACTCCTTAGGAAAATGGGAGTTATGGCCATTTATCCATTGTTGAGGCAGGATTGGCAATTATGCAAATTGAAAACCAAGCTGACTATGGTGTAGAGTTAGTGGATGTAAGCGATACTACTAGCCTTTTAACAGGTAAACCGACTAATCGTTTTTTATTAGAAGAATGGGCAAAAAAAGACGAAAATTTTGTAATGACAAAGAGTCAGGTTTTCGATTGTGCTTTAATGGCTGTGGGTATTACAACTATAGGAGACTTAATATCAAGTGGAATAAATGGTATGAGTAAATCTGCTGTAAAAAAGTTTTAAAAAAAGTTGCTGTAAGATATATGGGGTGGGTTGGAGCTGGTATTGCTTTATATGAATTTGGTGATTGTATGTCCTGGTGGTAATTATATATAAAGTATTATGAAAAATATTCCTTTTGCATTTATGAAGATTCAGATTTCTGCTGCACTGACTCTTGAGCTAAAACTGTCACACTAAAGCCGGTGGTAATCAGTAGCAGCAGGGTTTTGAACCTGAGTTGCATTGATTGAAAAGTTTTACTTACCATTCTCCCTCTTAATCATCTCAATCAGATAACTAATCTCATCTGCGAAGCTTTGAGGCCGAATCAAGACCAGGATTGCTGCCAATCACCGTAAGACTGTCTCCTATCTGTAGTTTAAGGTCAGGTTTGGCAAGAAAATCTACCCCCCGCCCTGGTAATTGCAGGTATTGAAGTGCCGGTAAAATATGCGACAGACAAAGCCACCACAACGCTCAGGAAGACAATCCCAAAAGAGAGCATATTCAGTTTAATTCCCCCTTTTCTTAGAGAAGAAGCCTGGCCCAACCTGCAGTCCTATGCTGAACACAAACAGAATAAGCCCGAACTCTTTTACGAAATGGAGTGTTTCTGAATTGATTCCAAGCCCCAGGTTGCTGAACAGAATGCCTGAAAAAAGAATCCAGGTGATTCCCAGAGAGATACCGGCTATCCTGATTCTTGACAAAAGGAAACCGGATGAAATTACAAGGGCCAGTACAATTATTGTCTGTGCTGTACCTTCAGAAAAAAACAGTGATTTTAACCACTCCATATTAAAAAATTTAGGCAAAAATTAGATATCTTTTACTATCTTCGATAATAATAAAATTCCTAACCGTTTATTTAATAATCTAAACTTATTGTATATGAAAATGGTAACAGAATTCAAACAGTTCGCAATGCGTGGCAATGTTGTGGATATGGCTGCCGGGATCATTATCGGTGGCGCTTTCGGCAAAATTGTATCATCCTTTGTATCAGATGTACTTATGCCACCTATCGGGCTTCTGCTTGGCGGCGTGAACTTCACAGATCTCAGGGCAACACTTAAGGAGGCAGTAGTCGATGCCGGAGAAACCATTGTACCTGCAGTTACTATCAATTATGGGGCTTTTATACAGGTTATTCTGGACTTCATCATCATTGCCTTTGCAATCTTTATGATGATCAAATTTATGAACTCCCTTAACCGCAAGAAAGAGGAGGCACCTGCTCCACCACCAGCTCCTGCAGAAGATATTACCCTACTCACAGAAATTAGAGATCTTCTAAAGGAAAAGTAATTGTAAATCAGCGATCGCTCTTGGAGATGATGCCTAAAGCTTTTTTAATATCTCATTCTCTGTCTCTATGCGTTGAACCATTCCCTGCGCCAACGATAAACCAACTCTGATCTGATTCCTAATTCCCTTGCAAGATCATTGATATTATCTCGCTGATAACTTAATTTGACCGCATTTTCCTTGAATTTATGATCATAATGCATTCGTTGTACTTTCATCTCTTAAAGTTAAGTTTTTTGCTTAACTATTTGTCCATCCAAAGGTAACAAGTCCAAACTGCACATTAGTGGTTTACGCAAGTTTGATATTTTGTATTTACGAAAATTGTATATTTGTTGCGTAAATAAAACGTTACGTGCCATTAAAAAAAGAAAAAAATGGAAAAGACCCAGCAAACGACACAGGCGGTATATTTTAATATTTAGGGAGGCATAAGGATGAACACAAGCAAAGGGTATCCGACAAAAATAACTATCCTGATTCTATTCGGTCTATCGGTCTTATCTTTAGCTTTTACTGGAAAAGGATTCTCTGATGAAACTGAACAAATACTTATTCCATTAGAGAACGTTGTTGATATCATTAAAGATAAATCCCTTCCAGGTCAAGGGCATATCCAGGAACTTGCCTTCAGCCCTGATGGAAAGATCCTGGCCTTGGGCGGAGGTAAGAATATCATCCTCTGGAATGTGGAATCAGAAAAAACAAACACTCTCACTGCTTCCACTAAATTCACTTCCAAGCCTGAATTCTGCTTCAGTCCGGATGGTAAAACTATAGTCTCAGTAATGGGCAGAGAGAAGATTATTCTCTGGGATGTATCTACAGGTAATGGTAAAGTTATAGACAGTAATAATATAACCATCTTCGATGTCACTTTTAGTCCTGACGGGAACACTATCGCTTCAGTGGGCCGCTTTAATGGCATTCACCTCTGGGATGTTAAGTCAGGGAAAAGAATAAGAACCCTAAAGCATAATTTTAATAACCTTTTAGCTGTCAGATTCAGTCCCGACGGGAATATATTGGCCGCAATCATTGATGGGGACAATAATATTGCCTTCTGGGATATACGAACCGGAAAAATGATAAATGTCCTCCAGGGACATACCGACGGGATAGAAGCTATAACCTTCAGTCCTGATGGGAGAATCCTGGCTTCAGGAAGCTTTGACAAAAGCATCATCCTCTGGGACGTGGCCACCGGTAATAAAATCTGGGATATTCAAGGACTACCCAATTGGGTTTATGACCTGGCTTTCAGTCCGGATGGAAAAATGCTGGCCGTGGCTCTCGGGCCAGATGTAATGCTCTTTGATTTGGAAACAAAGGAAGGACCGATTATAAATGTTCTGAAGTCGTATGTAACTGGTTCGGGTCCGGAGTACGAGTTCCGGAAAGCTATGGAGTCGCACCCAATTGCCCTTAGTCCCGATGGCAAGTTCCTGGCTACAGAAGGTTCCAATAGCCAAGAGATCGCTCTTCTCTGGGATGTGAGCTTCTTGGGCATTAAAGGAAAGTTCAAGAAAGATGAATTCGAAACCACAAAGGAGTATGAAGCCAGAGTAAGCCAGGTTGAGGTTCCCTATTCAATACCCATTGCCTTGCAAAAAGAGCAATATAATGCCGACAAAGGCGGCTTTGAGATCGAGTTTAAAGGTAACAAGCTGTTTATTTCGGTGGAAAAAGAAAGGGCAAAGGAACTCGTGGGCAGAAAAACAGGCAAGATTAAACTTGTTGGAAAGCTAAAATACTATAATCCTGAAAACCTGGTGCTTATAGAGGGCAATATTGTAGATTTTGTTACTCAGAACAGATACGAAGTTTACAAGATAAAAGAATAAGCCTCAGTACACAGCAGCGAATCTGAATTATATAATGCAAAAAATGATGTCGCATTTAGTGATTAATGGTTGCGAATGTTGAAATATTTAGCACAAATTAAAAATTGAAGATATGAAACGAAATATGAAATTCTTTGTACTGTTGATGATGACTTTGATGTCATTTTCCTCATTGAATGCAAAAAATGAGACTTATGTAAGCGATACTTTCAAGACAAAGAACAATCGCGAAGTGAAAATTACGTTCATCAAACATGGAAGTCTGCAAATTGCTTATGACAATTTACTGATTCAGGTCGATCCGGCATCCATGTTTGCCGATTATTCGACTTTTCCCAAAGCCGATGTTATTTTGATCACACACGAGCATGAAGATCATCTGGATCCGAAAGCGATTGATGCCTTGACCAAAAAAAACACCATACTGGTGATGAATGAATCGAGTGCTAAAAAATCGGGTAATGCAAAAGCCAAGATTATGAAGAATGAGGATAAAATGGAGTTATCGAATCAAATAACCCTCGAAGCCGTACCGGCATACAACACTACACCCGGACGCGAGCAATTCCACCCCCGTTCGCGCGACAACGGATATATCCTCACCATCAACGGATTGAGGATTTATATTGCCGGCGATACAGAAGATATTACTGAAATGAAAAATCTGAAAAATATTGATGTCGCCTTCTTGCCCGTTAATCAGCCCTACACAATGACGGTTGCACAAGCGATAAATGCGGCTAAAATGTTTTCACCAAAAGTTTTGTATCCTTACCATTTTGGAAATACTGACGTAAAACCTTTGAAAGATTCCTTAATAGGAACCGGTATTGAGGTTCGACTAAGAGAAATGCAATAAAAATTTATTTGAAAAAAATAACAGGAATGCTCCCTTAGAATATGAAAATCAAGGAAAATAGATGGTTGCTCATTGCTATTGTTATCGGCTCTTTCTTTAACAGTTTTATGTCCTCTTCGTTGAACATTGCGATGCCGGTAATTAATGAACAGTATCAGGTTGGTGTTGCACAAGTGGCTTGGATATCGAAGTCGTTTCTGCTGGCTTCAGCTATTGGTTTGCTGCTTGCAGGGTGGATTGCAGACCGTTACGGCAGACGCAGAACTTTTCTTGTGGGCAATATAATTTTCGGTTTGGTTTCTTTATTTATAATATTTATTCCCGGTTTTTATACTGCAGTCGTGCTAAGATTTATACAAGGATTGGGCAGTGCTATGATTATGGCATCGGCACCGGCTTTAATTGCGTCTGCTTTCGAAACTTCCCGTAGGGGATTTGTATTGGGCATACAAACCACCTTTACTTACATTGGTCTTTCTTTGGCCCCTCTGTTGGGTGGTCTGTTAACACAGATGTTAGGATGGAAAAGTCTGTTTGTTTTCAATTTAATCTTCACAACCGTTGCTTTGTGCATTATGTTTTTCGGAGTTAAAAAAGAGTGGAAAAACACAAAAGAGACTCCTTTTGATCTATCCGGTTATATGATTTTTGTGATTGCTATTGTTGGCGTTGTACTTGCATTGGACTTTATGAACATATATTCTCTCATCGGTATAACCATCAGCCTCGTGGCAGGATATGCTTTTATAGTTTGTGAACGAAAGAAAGATCATCCTTTTATCTCTATCCCTTTTTTGCGAAAAAACAGCTATTTCAGAAACTCTGTCTTGGCAGCCTTAATCAATTATGCCACTACTTTTGCCATAAGCTATGTCCTTAGTCTTTATCTACAGAATATACGTGGAATGTCACCTCTGGCAGCAGGATTGATTTTGTGCTTTCAGCCATTAATGATGGCTTTGTTTTCTGCTTATACCGGCCATCTATCAGACAAATACAATCCCGGTGAAATTGCCTCTTACGGAATGGCCATTATCAGTGTGGCACTTTTTGCGATAGGTTTTCTGGTTAGTAAAACTTTCCCACTTTACTTTCTTGCTCTTCTGCTAGCTATATTGGGTTTTGGGTTTGCACTCTTCTCCTCCCCCAATACAAACGCCGTCATGAGCTCAGTAGATGGTGATTCCTACGGTTTTGCTTCTGCCTTTTTAGCCTTTTCAAGACTTTTCGGACAATTTATCTCCATGGCACTGGCTTCGGGTCTTATTCTTCTGATCAACAACACAAAAGTTAATATGCTTGGCAATGAAGGCCTTCTGCTTGCTACAAAAATGTCTTTCGTCATATTCGGCCTCTTAAGTGCTTTTGGTGTTTATCTTTCATATCAAAGAGTTTCCGTAAAACCTGTCGATTCTACAAATTAGTGATTCCCAATTTCTTAATACTGTTTCCTTATTCAACTTTTTCTGCGGAAACAGTAATGCTAAAAATTCCAATTTCCTTGTTATTGATTTGCAGTATTTCTTCTTCGTTAAGATATCTTCGTAAAACTTCATCCGGCAGTTGCACTTCTTTTTGCTTGTGAACTGTGATATTTTGGAAACCTGTCTCTTCAATAATTTCCAAATATTTTTGAATGTCAATTGCTCCAGATACACAACCGGCGTACATTTCAGCATAATTTTTCAATTTCTCTGGAAGATTTCCTTTGGTTACTACATCAGAGACGCAAAAATGTCCACCAAGTTTCAGTACCCTTTTTATTTCTGCGAAAGCTTTTTGTTTATTGGGAACAAGGTTCAGCACACAATTTGAAATAACTACATTAAACTGATTGTCTGCCAATGGCATTTCTTCTATGTCTCCTTTGACAAATTCCACATTATTAAAACCGAGTTTGGCATTATTTTGATTTGCTTTTCTCAACATTGCGTCGGTGAAATCGATACCTACTACCTTTCCGGTTTCCCCCACGATAGCTCGGGCAACGAAACAATCATTACCGGCTCCACTACCCAAATCAAGCACACTGTTGCCCTCTTTAATTGAAGCAAATTGAGTCGGAATGCCACATCCCAATCCCAAATCTGCTTCTTCGTGATATCCTTTCAATTTACTGTAATTTTCACTAAAGACCACATAATCAACTGAAGAACAACAGCCTCCCACTCCGCAACACGATGTTTCGTTTTGAGCTTTAGATTGATTAGCGATCAATGAATACTTTTCTTTGACAACTGATTTAATGTTTTTTTCCATAAATATAATATATCACATTTTACTCAGGCAACTGTTCTCTTTTGGTTCTAATTTTTTAAAAAAATCCTGAAAGTCAGATTTTGCTCTTTCCCAATTTCCCTTGTCAATACAATACCGTACTTTTGGTGGCTCAATTTCCCCTCGTATTAACCCTGCATCTTTCAGTTCAGACAAATGTTGGGAAACTGTAGCTTTTGCAATTGGAAGTTCCTGACAAATATCTCCAAAA
>Ga0208695_1001319_pt1 | contig 20999 bp, 22 predicted proteins | sample AD_UKC111_MetaG_FD_184449 | JGI IMG/M metagenome (GOLD analysis project Ga0208695, IMG submission 184449) | Active sludge microbial communities of municipal wastewater-treating anaerobic digesters from Hong Kong - AD_UKC111_MetaG (SPAdes)... | ecosystem: Engineered > Bioreactor > Anaerobic >...
GATCACTCCTTCGGTTTGTGTTTTCTCAGTGACTACACTGTAACCGAAGTCCCGGTGGCTTTTTTGTCTTCCCACCGATTGCCGCCTTTTTCAGACGACCTTTTTACAGCACTTTAGGGGCTTGATCGTGGTCTTCTGCAGGTCCTCCAGGTCCTCGAACCGGTCCTGTTCGGCGACCTGGAGAACCTTGACATCCTGTACCCTCCGCTCGGCCTTCCCCTTGTCCCGGGGAGTCCGGACCCGGTGAGGGTCGATGACAAATCCCATCTGCGACGCGTAGGCTTCATAGCCGGGGGTTCAGCGTGGCCCAGGCCCCGCTTCCGGAAGCCACCCCGGTCTTCAGGTTGTCGATCCTCACCGTTGACGGGATGCCACCCAGGAATCCGATGGCCCGGTTGTGGCACTCCAGCCAGCAGAGCATGGTTTCCCCAAGGCTCCAGACGACCGCCCACATCCGGGAGTGCGACAGGACCAGGATGAACGCCGAGAGTTTCGTAAAGCCTCCCAGTTCGCGGACGTAGACCCTCTTCTGGAGCCAGTCCGCCTGCCCCTGGGCCCCAGGTTTCGTCTCCACCCGCCGGAAGGGCTTGACCTTCGGCTGTTCCGCCCTCCGGCGGACGTACCGGACAACGGCCTTGTAGCTCCCCCTTTAGCCGTGCTCCGCCTGGAGCGTTTCGTACAAAAGCTTGACGGGTTCCGGCCTTTCCCCTGCCTTGACCTGGCTTTGCCGCCAGATCCAGTCGAGGATAACCGGTTCATGGGCTGCACAGGCCTCCGCCTGCTGCGCCCTGCCGTCCACGGCGTTTTCCCTTTTTCTCTCAAGGCGGTATCTCAAGGTGCTTTCGTCCACGTCGAAAACGGACGCGGTCTTCCTGATGCTCCGGTGCTTGACCAATTCTTCCACGCACATGATCTGATGCTCCTTCAGCTTCGCCACGGCCGGCACCCCCGTCCAGGTTTTCCTGAACTCAGAATGCCATAAATGTTTCCACGATTTCACCGCGGCTGTGGTTTCATGTGCGGGAATCTGGATGTCCCCTTAGCTCCATCTTATGGGTGTCTGTGACATCACTGCACGCGCGATTCGCCACAGTAATCCTCGTCGTCTACGTCTGGATACTCGGAAGAGGCAAGGATTTCGAGAAAGGGGATGTGTTCCCCCGCATGGTCCGCTTCCTCCAGGACCAGTTCGATCGCAAAGCCGTCTTCTTTCGGTATCGCGTCGATCCGCCACTGCACCCCGTCATGCCGAAGCGAAAGCCCGTCCGGGAGTCGTGCCGGTTCCTCGTAGGGCAAAGACGTCAGGAGGCCCGATTGGAGACCGGTCGTCTGCAGCACTCTGACAGCGAACTCCATACGGTTGCTGGAATCAGCTGCATATCCCCAGGCCAGGTCCCCGGTGGCGGCGAGGAATCCGAGCAGGTGGCGAAGAGGCCGTTCCGCCGTCCAGACCAGGTCCATCTGGGATGCCATCAGTGCGGCGACGTGCTCCTCCGACCATTGATCGAGACCCGTGGCGGCAATGTAGCTGATCCCGTTCCTCCGTGCCGCCAGAAGGAGCAGCCCCAGAACCTCGGGGGAAATGCTTCCGACTCCAACGAAAAGCGGGCCGCTCAGCTTCTCCGGGTGAAACACCCTGTCGCACTGTTCATCCAGGGTTTCCGGAGCCAGTTCCCTCAGCGTGTCCATCGCCGCTCCCGCCACCGACAGGACGCTCCCAGCGGTAATCAGGCTGTTGCGGGCGAGGATCGTCTGAAGCGGCTGAACGATATGCCCGGGTAGGAACACGGTCCACCACGGCAACGTTCCGTTGGCGCGGGAATCCTGCCTGAGGGTGGCGCGCTCGGAGAGTTCGCCGAAGGCTCGAAGGAGGGTCTCGGTTGCGCTTTCCTGAGGCCCGAGAAGGTATCTCCTAAGATCTTTCTCCCTTGTGATCTTGGGGGCGATGTTCCCCGCATATCGGTACAGCCCCGCTGCAAACAGGCTCTCCAGAACGGTCCGGGCCGAGTCTTCCCAGAACGGCTCCCGGGCGGTCATGGACCTGGTTTTCGGGATGAGGGTGTTCGCGAACCCCCGCGCCAGAACTCCGACACTCGGTGCAGGGGCCTGCATCAACTCCCTCACAGGATCCAGGCGTACTGTGCCTTTGAATCCTGGGGCCCAGTAGGCCTCTCCGGAATGATACAGGCCGCGCAGTCCATTCAGGGAGGACGTCAGTACCAGGCACGGTTCCTGGGTAAGCCGTGTCCAAAACAGCCTCTCGGCCAGCCAGGCGGCCCGATCCCCTTCGCTCCCCCCAAGGAAGCCCTGCACGAGCCTAGGCATGTGCGCCCTCCTCCGCCGATTCCCGGGTCGGAAAGGCCAGGCATTGCTTGTATGACGGCTGCTCAAGGGCCCAGGTCAGCCAGGCATGGAGCACTACGATGCCCATCGGTTCCTCGAGCGGGACCCGTTCATCATCGGGATAGCCAGCATAGAGACGCATCTGCTGTTCGAGAGGCTGGGTCACGATATTGGCCGAGCCGATTAATTTGGGGAACGGATCATTCGCCTTTCCCGAGAATCCCTGGACAAGCGGGAGATGACCGTTCCCTAGCTCGTCTGCGAGTTCCCAGAAAAGCTCGCGGGCCTCCTGAATCGTCGTTTTTTCGTCCATGCAGACCCCCCTTCTTTTTTTGCCTGTGCCCGAAAATCGGAACGCCACCGGCAGGGGTGGGCATTTTGCCCACCCCTGCCGCTTCTATGGGGGTCCGCAGAGATGATGGGGAAAAGATGAAAGGGAATTGAGGACAGGAAAAGCGGAACGCCCCCGACTTTTCAGGTGACGTTCCGCTACTTGGCTTTACCGCTCGGCTTCCGATGACCGCGATTGAACGATTTCTCGTTCAAGCTTTCACCCTTTCTTTGTGATTAATTTTAACACAGGATTGCCCCTTATTCAAGCTTTGAGTTGCCTCACCGAAGAGTCGAACCGAAAGAGGATTCCTCCATAGGGCGGGTCTGACCCCCTTCCGGACACCAAACACCTCTTTCGGTCGATACGGACCGGTAGGCCTGGAGGGATTGAAAACCCTCCGGGGATGGGCTTCCCCTGTGGGATCGCCTGATTCCTTGCCTGCTACGGCTAGTTCTCAGGCTGCACGCCATGGGGAGCTCCCACTGACTCCGTGCGTCAGGGAGAAGCTCCTGGCGATTTCCGCGGCATCGGCTGCTTCTGTCCAGGGGGGTTGCTCCCGCCCCCACACGCCCCGTTTTTGTGGCGGCCCTCGAGGGGTGATCGTTGGAAGAAGAGTGAGATTGGGTCTGGGCATTAATAAGGAACTGGGTGTGTGCGGATCCGGTCTGCTCATGGGTTTAGACCCCATTCCGGAGAGATTTGAAAGGGGTGTGACAGGAACTCCCTTCCTGGGGGCACGGCAATTCGGGAAACACAGATCCCGACTGTATCCGAGGGCATGGCGAATCTGAAATGTTACATGGTTATACACACGCTCCAATCTCTGCGGGATTTCGCGTGCACTGAGAAAATCTCCCAGATTGACTAGCCCGAGACTGGTTCGGACCGACCGGGGGGAGCGCAGGCGATACTCCACCCGAACGGTCTGGTCTGGCCGGAAACCGTTCAAGTAGGCTTCTCTTGAAGAGAGGGCCCTTTTGTCGATAAGTTCCTGCGCCTTGTCATACACGCAGATTTCCCTGGATTTGTTGGAATAGTAAAGGGTAACGCTTCTTTTGCCGCGGAATCTTCTTGGAGCATGCAGATGCGGGAGTTTAATTTTCATCAGGGCGGGGAGGGATTTGGAAAATCCATTGTCGACCGACAGGTCGCAGAACAAATCCAGCCGGCTGATCGTCGCTCCCTGCAGGTCGACAATAAGCCCGTTTCTACGAAGGAGTTTTTCCAGTTTGGCGACTGCCTGGCGAATTTTCCGGAGAGGCAGCGCTGTTGTGTTGCAGCGGCCGGCAGCCCCGAACAGGAGGATCTGCGGGGAAAAGGAAATCGTCAGGTATCCGTGGGCATTCCTCACGACCGAATAGCGCGGGAATCGGATGATCTCTCTGCCGTTTCCGGCCTTACGCCATGGCAGGGCGTGCCCCTGCATTGGCCTCCATGAAGGCGTGCAGACGTGGATCGTGTCGATCCCGATTCTTGGTTCCCCTGGCCCCAAAAAAAGCCCTCCCCACGTGAGCGTGTGGGGAGGTTACAAATTGGGCCTGGGGGAAACAGATAGACGGGGGGAAAAATGAGATCAGCCTCTCGGGGAGTCTTCTCCTCTAACCAAAGAGGTTCCACTAGGGCCGCTCGAAGCATCCTCCAGCGTGACCCCTAGAATATTGAGGACTTCGAACAACTGTTCCTCGACATCAGCCGCGAGGATCAGCGCCTCCCCTTCGTCGCTTTCAGGGCCAGCCTGAACCGTTATGCGCATTCTCCTGACCGGGAGATTGTCGTCCCTGCTGATCAACCGCAGGTAGGCCTCTGCTGTCGCTATGATTCCATCCGCTCTTTTGGTTGAATGAAACGAATTGCCCGAAAACTGGAATACAATCCGGGGTTCCCTAGCTTGGTACATCTCATTGTGCCCCACCGAAACCGTCTCCTTTCGTTTCACGCTCCACAAGGGGTTCCAACATCTTCGACAAAAGTGCACGCTTTTCCTGTCGACGCAATTCACGAAGGACAATTTGACCTGCCTCTCTCATCACCCGTTCCTCCCTGTGCGCCTCACGGACGCTACGGTTCTTTTCTCTCGTCAATTCCCTTGGGATGCCTCGACGAAAGCCGAGAGGAGCAAAACATTCTTCGGCCATGTCCTGGACCCCGGAAAAAAACGCCCGGCCTAGCCGCCGATACCGCGTTTCGTTCGTTTCGTAGTCGAAATTCTCCAGAAGCGCGTGAAAATGCGTCGCTTTTTCGTCCTGGTGCAGGGCGTAATAGACCAGGGGGAGGTCTCCGGATGACGCGAGCCGGAGAAAAAAATCCTCCGCGGCATCAAGAACCCTGTTGACGTCGATATCGTTGACCTGCCTGGAAAAAGCGAGGAGGACCCTGACGAAGGGCCGGGTGTTCCGGTTTATTCTCCTCCCGTGCCCCTTGGCAAATCGCTCTTTCTGATCCTTCCTCCGCGTTTCAATCTCCCAATGCAGGGTCCGGATTGCTTCAATATCTTCAACTCTCCCCAAAGACCGGTTACGGTGGTACCCCCTCAGGTCCCGGAACAGGACGCGAGGAGGGCCCGCGAGATAGGCCGGGCATTTTTCCCTGATGTCGTGAAGAAACTGGTTGCGTGCCGTTGCCGCCGAGATCGCCTCGAGCCTGACACAGACGTAAGATTCAGACATCCCTTCACCCCCGCATAAGATCGCCTCTCGGAATCAACTTCACCGAAGAAAAGCGAAGTATGTTTTTCGCGTACGAGGATACCGGGGAAGGTGTTGTCTCTTCCTTTTCGTAATTTTTTTGGGGGATAGCGTCTCGAGAAAAGTGCGACTTGAAATAGGTGGGCTTAGGTAGCTTTGGTGGAAAAACTGATACCCCTTACCGCAAGCAGGCTTGGGGAATAGGGAATATGGCGGCGTTATGAACGGGATCAGGATTCCGAACCGCTTAGGCCGCGGTGCTTCCGGACGTTGAGGGCTTTCCATTTCAGGCTGGGATGGTTGAGGATGATGCGGACCATTTCCGGGTCATTCGTCAGATGCTCCGGTTCAATCCTCCCCTTGTCCAAGATCCTGTCCAGAAAGGTTCTTTCACCGTCCGTAAACGGCAGCAGCCAGGACAGCCCCTTGCGGCAATCCTCCAGAAGGCGGACCCCAATTTCAGCCGGCTTGTTTGCTCTCCCCGGTTGTCGGTTTCTTAAAGTCGGAACGAGTTGGTTGGCAAGTTCTTTAGGGTCGAAGTCCACGTCCTCGGCGGAAACCTCTCGCCAATCTCTCCTGTTCATGGCCCCGTAGACAACGAAACCCAGTCTGAGACGAACCAGGTCCAGCCCGCTCATTCCAAAGATCTGGCAGGCATCGAAAAGGTCCCTCGCCCTCTTTCTCGACAGCAAGGCCGCGAGCTTCCCCGCTGCCAGTTCGTGGATGTCCAGCACAGAGATTCCTCTGGCCACCCAACTCCCTACAGGACGGGAATCCATAACTTGCGTCGGCCAGAGTGGTGTACGAAGCATGTAGTTGAGGTCGACCTCAAGGCTGCCCGGGCCTCCGTAGGCATTGACGTAATTCAACGACCACTTGCCTCCGGCGTGCTCCTCTGCGGGCATCCGCCTTATGGTGAAATCCTCTCTGGAAAAAACAGCCTGAAGGGCCTCCTCGACTCGGAGACGATCTGCCTCCATGTCTCCCTTCTCAGTCGCCCCGATGTAGTTCAGGTCGATATCGACCGATAGCCGCGGAACGTCGAAGACAAAGAGGTTCAATGCCGTGCCCCCCTTGAGCACCAGCCGCCCCTTTAGATGCGGGTGTTCTCGAATTGCAGAGAGAAGCCCCGTCAGGCGTGCGACCTTTTCGAGCACGTCTGCGCGGAAACCAGTCGAAGCCGCATCATTAGTCAGCTTCTCCGGAGAAATCCTCACCTGCCCTCACCCCATGTTCGATGCAGGACGTCCCGTGGAACCATCAGGTTCCATTCCGCCACCCAGCGCCCCAGTTTCCTCCTGGTCCGGTCCATGTAGTGGGGCTGCTTTGGCAGATGGACACGAAGCGCCGCCAGGTGCTGTTCTTCGACCATCAGCGCATCCCTGTGCTGATCCAGGAAGAACCCGAGCTTCGCGTTCACGGTGGCGTTTTCCAGCAGCCTCGCGTACTCCACGACCCTGTCGATGTTGAAGTACTCGACGGATTCGAGAGAACGCCAGATCTCCTCCCATCCCCCCGCCAAGTCGGGGCGGTCGAGGACATCTACCAGGGTCCGCTCCAGGCTCGTCACCCGCAGATCCTGCCCCCTCCGCTCTGACGTGACGACCTCGTACCCTTCCTTCCCAGCACATACGAGAGCCTTGGGAAACCGTGTCCCCCTGAAGGAATGTCCCCGAAAAGTGATTTTTTGAAGAGGGCTGAGGGAAAGGTATGTGAATTCCTCCAGGACTGAATGTGCCCTGCCATGGAACTCAAGAGCCGTATGGTGAGAAAGTACGGCATCCGGAACCAGTTTCGACGCCACCAGAAAAGGATCGACCGGATACGAAGCCGGCTCGGAACCCGGCGGGATAGTGGCAAAAAGCCCCCGCCGAACCCGCACGATGCGTTTCGACTTCAGCCAGGAAGCCGTGAGAGCCTCTACCGCCCTCTCCCCCTGCTCTCGTCCGCCTGAAAGATGTCTGGCCAGATCTTCAACGGTGAAGACCGGGTGGTTTCGCAGGAACGCTTCGTGTCGCATCGGCACCTCTTTTTGACGTTATTTCTAATAACCCATATAAATAATATGGCTTTTGGAGTTTTTTGTCAAAAAACCCTTTGTTTTGACTCAAGTTTCCAAACCCCATACCTTTTTATGGGTTTTAGATACAGATGTCAAAAATTATTTGCCTGGGGTGGCAATCCGAGCGGCTCCGTTGTCAAAATCACGTCAGGCCGCCTTGTCCTTGTGCAGCCTCCTGCCCTTCCTGATCAAATCGGAGGCGATATCCCCGTCCTCCGGGGAAAGGCCGAGGAGATTCGCCCTCGTGTACGCCTTCACCATGCGCTTGTTGTCGAATTTGAGATACTGCTCCGTCGTGGTCAGACTCGCGTGTCCCATGGTCTCCTGGAGGCAGCTGATGTCCACGGCCCCGGACGCGACCGACATGGCCCCGAACAAATGGCGCAGCTTGTAGGGCGTGAGGTTTTCGCCGATCCCCTTGGCAACGCGCTTGAAGCGCCTGAGGAAATTCTCCTCGGACATTTCCGTCCCGGTCTCCGTGCAAAAGAGTGGACAGCCCGGCATCGTTCCGAATAGCCGCCGATGCCACTCCATCGCCTCGGAAACGACCTTCTTCACGCGCGGTTCCGTGAAGGGGACGTTTCTCGCTCTGGACGTCTTCGTTATGCTCTCGGGGAGGCGAATGACATTCCCTTCGAAATCGAAATGCTCCGCTTTCAGCGCCCTGAGCTCGGACGTCCTGACACCCGACGTGAGCGCCACGAGAACCATCGCGTAATCTCTCAGCGCCGGCCAGGAATCCGTTTCCCGGGACCTCCGCTGGAATGCCTCCAACAGCTTTTGCCGTTCGTTCATCTGGAGCCAGACATGATTCGGGCAGACTTTGCTCTTCCTGTATCGGCCTTTGGGAACGGGCATCTGGGCCAGCCAGCCCCTTTCCACGCAGGCGTTCCAGAACGCGGTGAGATAGGCAATGCGGTTGTTCCGTGTCCTAGGCTTGATTCCTTCGTCATTGAAGAAGCCGTCGGCGTACCGTTCCTCGTTCTGCCCGAACGATACTCCCGGAATCCCGTAGAACTGGGCGACCAGCCTGCGGTAATCCCGCCGCGCGTAGTCCGACAAACCGTGCCTGACCTTCAGCATTGCCTCGAGCGCTTCGTCCCAGGACAACGACACACGGGAATCTTCCGCCGCCACTTTTTTTGAACGGCCGCCCCTTTCGGAACCCTGATTGAAACCCGTCCGCTCTCTCGAAAGCCAGTCTGCCTTCTTCACCAGCATCACCTCATTCCAGATTATGCGGAAGAGGTGCATGAAGAAAAAAGAAATTCGAGGACCGGGGAAAAAAGCCGCAACCTTTTTTCTCAGGATGGCAGTCGTCTCGCTCGCTTTTCCGAGACCGCTTTCTCCAATTTCCTGTTGTTCAGGAGATCCAGCTTGGCGTACTCCTCCACGACCCTGCGGTTTCCGAAGGCCATGTACTGCTGCGTCGTGAGGATGGACTGGTGCCCCATCGTCTCCCGCACGAGCTCCAGGTCCTGCCCCATGCTCACGGATCGGGCCGCGAACAGATGCCGGAGGTCATAGGGGGTCAGCCGCAATTCGCGTGCCCCGGGCCCCCTTTTCCGTTTCAGGATCTTCTCCGCTTCGGAGCAGATTTCCCGGAACCGGCGAAAATAGGCTTCCTGTTTGAGTTCATCCCCTCTCTCGTTGCAGAAGAGGGGCAGTTCGTCGTTCCTGAAAAGCCTGCGGTGCATCGCGATCGTTTCGGCCAGGACCTTGCGAGCCCTCCGGTCGACGAAGGGCACCGCCCGGGCCCTGGACGTCTTGGCGATCTCGGGCCGCACGTGGACGACTCCGCGCTCGAACGATACGTCGCCGATTTTCAACCCCCTCAATTCCGAGGTCCGAAGGCCCGAGGTGATCCCCAGGATCACCATGGCCCTGTCGCGAAGCGCCGCCCAGCTGTCGAGGCGCTCGAGCCGGGCCTCCAGGCTCTCCAGCAGCGCTTCCATCTCCTCCTGGTCGAGCCACACGACCCGCACTTCCGCCTTCGTCTTCCTGATTTCATCCAGGTCGATCTCCGTCCCCTGGAAGATTCCCTGCTTGAGGCAGAAATGCCAGAAGGCCTTCAAATAGGCGATGCGGTTGTTCCGGGTTCGTGGTTTCAAGTGGGGATCCCTGAAGAAACCGTCCACGTACCTTCGCTCGTTCCTGCCGAACCGGGCCCCAGGCTGGCTGTAGAACGCCCGTACATGGCGCAGGTAATCCCGCCGTGTCGTCTCCGCGAGGTCCGGCTTCCCCCGGAGGAAAACCTCCAGGGTGCCCTCCCATGTTGCCTCCTGTGTCAGCGTTCGAAGTTTTTTGGGGCGTGCCATAATCGTTCCTCCTTCTCCAAGTGTTCATCTGCTCGTGGAAAAGGCGTCGCGTCATTCTGGCATGAAAAAATCCCTCCCGGGGATGCCCGGGAGGGACTGAAGGAGACAGGGTCAAAGGACTTTCTTGCGCTTTCCGGGGAGGAAGCTTATCCTCCGGCACTTCCTTCCCCGCTGGAGAAAGCCAGTTGCTGCAAGGCTTTAAGAGGGGTTTGGAGGCGGCACCCGGATTCGAACCGGGGATGAAGGATTTGCAGTCCTCTGCCTTACCACTTGGCTATGCCGCCCCAGAAACGAAAATGGAGCGGAAGACGGGATTTGAACCCGCGACCCCAACCTTGGCAAGGTTGTGCTCTACCCCTGAGCTACTTCCGCTCGTCCGCTTGTTAAAGATGGTGGCGGGACCCAGAGTTGAACTGGGGACACGCGGATTTTCAGTCCGCTGCTCTACCAACTGAGCTATCCCGCCGCTTCTTACGGAGAGAAAAATATGTTGGCGGGGCTGACGAGACTCGAACTCGCGACCTCCGGCGTGACAGGCCGGCGCTCTAACCGACTGAGCTACAACCCCGCTTCCACTTCGATTGCCAATTTCCGGATTCCTTCTTGGTGGGCGAAACAGGGTTCGAACCTGTGACCCCCTGCTTGTAAGGCAGGTGCTCTTCCGCTGAGCTATCCGCCCGAACGCGAGGGATAGTATATCCGGCCTTGAAAAACCTGTCAACACATCCTTACGGTCAATCCGCTACGTTCCCAGAAACCCCGCAAACTGTCATCGACCTGGTCAAAATCGATCAAGAAGGCGTCATGCCCCTCGTCGCTTTCGATTTCATCGTAGAAAGCATTGACACCGGCCTTTTGGGCGAGTTCCGCCAGTTCTTCCACCTGCCACGTGGGGAAAAGCATATCGCTGGAGATCCCCACAGTCAAAAGATGCTTCCGCTCAATCCTTTTCAGGGCCTCCAGCGCCCCTCCCCTTCCCGCGCCGATGTCATGCCTGTCCATGGCCCGGGTCAGGTAAACGTAGCAGCTGGCGTCAAAACGCCGGACCAATTCCTCTCCGTGATGATGCAGGTACGATTCGACCTGGAACTGTCCGGACCAGTCGCTCAGGTCGCCATTTTTGACCTGTCTCATCCATCTTTGAGCAAAGCAGTTCTCGCTCTTGTAGGTGATCATGGCCAGCATCCGGGCCATCGCCAGCCCTTTCGAGGGCGGAGGCCCGCCGTGATATCGCCCGTTGTTCCAGTTAGGGTCAGCAAAAATGGCCTGCCGCTGGACCTCGTTGAATGCGATCGCCTGCGGGTAAAGGTGCGCCGGGGCTCCAATCACGACGATCCGGTCCACGGTTTCCGGGTACAGGATCCCCCACTCGATGGCCTGCATGCCCCCCAGCGACCCCCCGACGATCGCGGCTATTTTTGGAAAACCGAGCAGTTCCAGCGCGGTTTTCTCGGCTTTCACGATGTCCCTCACGGAAAAGAGGGGGAAATCGATTCCCCAGGGACGTCCCGTGTCGGGATTTCTGGAAATCGGGGAGGTCGATCCGTAGGGGCTCCCCAGGATATTGAAGCAATAGACGCACAGGGAACTTGTGTCGATGGCCTTATGATGACCGACGACCGGTTCCCACCAGGGCTGGGGCAATCCAGGCCGCGCCCCTCCCGAAACCCTGTGGCTTCCCGTAAGGGCATGACAGACAACCACGACGTTGCTCCCATCCGGAGAAGGGGTCCCGTAGCGGGAATAGACCTGCCGGACGTTTCGAAGGATCCGGCCTGATTCCAGTTCCAGGGAAGGGATATTGACCGAACCGATGATTTCAGCCGTCGACTCTGCCATGGCAGGATCCCCCCGCTCTTCCCGCGTTTTCGAGGGCCTGATCCAGGTCCGCAAGGATGTCATCGATGTCTTCGATGCCCACGCTGAGCCGGATTAATCCTTCCTCGATCCCGGCAGCTTTCCGGTCGGCGGGTGAAAGCTGCCCGTGCGTTGTGCTTGCCGGGTGCAGTGCCATGCTCCGGGAATCTCCGAGATTCGCCACGGTGGCGAAAAGTTGCAGGGATTTCAGGAAAGCCTTTCCCGCCTCGACTCCTCCCTTGATGCAGAAGGCGAGCATCCCTCCTGCGCCGTTCGGAAGATACCGGTCCGCAAGTGATTTCTGGGGATGACTCGACAGGCCTGGATAGCGGACCCATTCGACCCAAGGATGCCCTTCAAGGAAGGAGGCGACCTTCAGGGCGTTCTCGCTGTGCCGGGCCATGCGCAGGGGAAGAGTGGCAAGTCCGAGGTGCAGAAGATAGGCGTTGAACGGGGAAAGGCACCCCCCGAGATCCCGAAGGATCGAACACCGGATCTTCGCCGCAAGAGCCCCCGGCCCGAAGCGGTCCGCAAAGACAAGCCCGTGGTAAGAGGGATCGGGCTGGGTCAGGAAGCCCCACTTCCCGGAGCCCTTCCAGTCCATATTTCCCCCGTCCACGATCGCCCCGGCGATCACGTGGCCATGCCCGGATATGTACTTCGTGGCGGAATGGATGACGATGGAGGCACCCCATTCAAAGGGACGGCACAGCGCCGGAGAGGCGAACGTGTTGTCCACAACCAGCGGGATTCCATTTTCCCTGGCGATCTTTGAGAGCCCTTCTAAAGGGGCCACGTTCATCACGGGGTTCCCGATCGTTTCCGTGAGGATGCACCGGGTTCTCGGGGTCACCGCTGCTCGGACCGCATCCAGGTCGTCGGTTTCCACGATCGTGCTGGTTACTCCCAGCCTGCCGAACAGGTTTTTCAGCAGGGTGAGGGTACCGCCATACAGTCTACGGCCCGCGACAACATGGTCTCCAGTCGAGCAGAGCGCAGAAAGAAGGTGGGAAAAGGCCGCCTGGCCGCTGGCAGTCGCCACGCAGTCCACTCCTCCTTCCAGCGCGGCAAGCCCCTGTTCAAAGGCTGTCACGGTCGGGTTGGAAATCCTGGAATAGAGATGACCGGGTTCTTCCAGTTCGAAGAGGCGCATGGCCATTTCGGGAGACTCGAACCGATACCCCGCCGTCATATAGACGGGAAGCCCGAAGGAACCGGTTGCAGGATCGTGGCTCCAGCCTGCATGCAGAGCCCTGGTCATCAACCCCGTTTTTTCTCCCTGTTTGTAAGCCATTGACCTACACCTCCCATAAAATCAGCCCCTTCCTCAAGAGGAAGGGGCTAAAAAAGTCTTCCTCTCCTATCAAGCAGCGTTCCGCTGCCGGTCTTGGCACCACACCTCACATTCAGGCAGGTTGCCGGGCTTCATCGGGCCGTTCCCTCCGCCACTCTGGATAAGAGTCTGTCTGTTTCGGTTGTCTCGGTTCAGGATAAATTGGATGAGATTCTAAGATGCAGGGCTTGCCATTGTCAAGGGCAGGGTGCCGAAAAATCGGTCCGCGTTTCCGGCAAGAAGCGATTCTTTTTGTCCCTGGGTCAAGCCGGACTCTTCGATCTGCCGGGAATGACGCGCCCATTTCAGAATCGGGAAATCGCTCCCAAAAAGGATTTTCCTTCCAAGCCCCGAGGCCCAGGCAGACCGGTAGACCGCAGCGTCATAGAGGAACGGGAGCGCGGCCGTGTCGTACCAGGCATTTTCCAGGACCCTGGCCATTTCCGGCATGAGTTCGTAGAGCCAGAGGCCGCCCCCCATGTGAGCGAAAACGACACGCAGTTCAGGATGATTGGAGCAAAGCATGGCCGCCTCCCTGGGGCCGACGTTTCCTTTCCCGGGATAATCATGCCCGACCGGCTCGGCGGTATGGAAGATCACGGGAATTCCCAGCTCATGACAAGTTCCGGCAAGACGCCAGGTCTGCCGGATGTCCGAGAGGTCAAAGCCCTGCCCCTCGGGAAAGAGTTCCCCCACTCCCCACAGACCTTTTTTCCTGCAACGCCGGATTTCCTCCTCTGTCCCCCTGGCGAGGGGAGGAACCACCGCAAACCCCTTGAATCGCCCCGGGAAGCGAGCCTGGCTTTCAATGACATAATCGTTGCACTCCCTGCAGAGCCCCAGATCCCGAAAGGCGAACCCGAAAATCCAGCTTTCGCTGATGCCCGCTTCATCCATCGCGTTCAGGGCGTCTTCCGCGGTCGCCCACTTGTGGACCTTTCCCCGGGCAAGCCTGGCGAAATAGGGTTCCTTTTCGGCAATCTTTTCCCAGTTCGTAATGATGTGGGGGGGGTAAACATGCACGTGGCAATCGATTATTTTCAACCCTTTTCACGTCCTTCCGGCGATGCCGTCTTTCTGATTTGGTCGATATTTCCCATGATACGCCTGGTGGTCTCCGGGCGGTTCATCGTGTAGAGATGAATTCCGTCCACGCCGGCGGCGAGGAGGTCGACAATTTGATCGGTCGCATAGGCAACTCCGGCTTCGGCTAGAGCCGCAGGGGAATTCGCATAGCGTGCGATGATGCGGGTGAACCGCGGCGGCAGCGAAACGCCGCAGAGAGAAACGATCTTTTGGACCTGGGCTGCGTTCAGGACCGGGAAGATGCCCGCTACAATGGGAACGGTGATGCCCCTCCTGCGGGCCTCGTCACGAAACCGGTAGAACAGTTCGTTGTCAAAAAAAAGCTGCGTAATCAGGAATTCTGCTCCGGCCTCGACCTTCAACCTCAGAAAATCAAGGTCTTTGTCGATGTCCTGGCATTCGATGTGTCCTTCCGGATACGCCGCGGCCCCGATACAAACGTTTCCGAAATGGTTCCTGCGAAGATGCCTCACGAGATCGCAGGCGTAGGAAAAGTCCCGTTTTCGGTCCGTCACATCACCAGGCTGTGGATCGCCTCTAAGGGCGAGGATATTCTGAACCCCCTCGTCCAGGAGTTCTTCGCAGATGTCATCAATTTCCTCGGCAGTATGGGATCGACAGGTAAGGTGCGCGAGAGCCTCGATTCCGTAGCCGTTTCGGATCCTCGCTGCGATCTCGACCGTTCGATCCCGGCTGCTTCCTCCCGCTCCGTAGGTGACACTGATGAAGCCGGGGGACAGGTCTTTCAGGGCCTCGATCGTCCTATAGACCCCCTCGACCGGGGCATCGGCTTTGGGAGGGAAAACCTCGAAAGAAACGACCGGGCCGTTTTTCCCGAAAAGGTCGCGGATGAACACGGTTTATTCCCCTCCTTTTTCCTGTGCGAGCAGGCGATCGACAAGACGCGCGGCCTCGATGGCATCCCGGGCGTACCCGTCAGCCCCGATTTTTTCGGCAAAGTCTGCACTCACGGCAGCTCCGCCGAGGACAAAGCGGCAGGTCATCCCACGGGCCCGTCCCAGGGAGATGACTTCGCCCATTCGTTCAACCGTCGTGGTCATCAGGGCGGAAAGGCCCACCAGATCCGCCTTCTCGCGAACCGCCGCTTCCAGGATCCGCTCCGCGGGGACGTCCTTGCCGGCATCCACGACCTTGTACCCACGGCTTTTCAGGACCATCGCCACGACATTCTTTCCCAGGTCATGGAGATCCCCTTCCACGGTCGCCAGGAGAACTGTCCCGCGCGTTTCCAGAGTCTTTCCACCCGCCAGCAGGCTTTCCTCCGCCAGCCTGCAGACGGCCTGGGCTGCCTCGGAGGAAGTGAGAAGCTGCGGGAGGAAGAAATCTCCGCATTCGTACAACCTTCCGACCTCTTCCAGCGCGGGGAGAACCCTGTCTTGGATCAACTCCATGGGGTGACCGCCCTCCCCCAGGAAAGTCCGACCGGCGGAAATTGCGGCTTCCTTCTCCCCTCTCAGGATCGCTTCCTTGAGATCCAGCCCGAATGAAGGGGCAGCGTGCAGCTGCGGGGAAGTCGTTTCGGAAGGCTCCTTCCCTGAAAACGCGGCGATGTAGCGTTTCGCACCAGGATCGCGACCCGCCAGGACGTTCCCGGCAGCCGCACAGCTCATCAGAGCCTCATCCAGCGGGTTGGCGATCACGGCATCGAGACCACAGGCCATCGCCATGGCCAGGAACGTCCGGTTGATCAGGCTCCTCTTGGGAAGGCCGAAGGAAATATTGCTGATCCCAAGGATCGAACGCGTCCCGATCGATGAAAGTCCGCGCAGGCTTTCCAGGGTCAATCGTGCGTTCCCATCCCCGGCTCCGGCGGCAAGGGTCAGGGGATCGACGAAAAGCATTGTCCTGGGAAGGCCGATCTTTTCTCCCTCCTCCGCCGCCCGTTCGGCAAGGGCCAGCCTTCCCTTCACCTCTTCAGGAATCCCTTTGCTGTCCATCGTCAGGACAACGAGCGCAGACCCGGTTTTGACCGCGGCTGAAAGTCCCCTTTCCAGGACTTCCGGCTCGCACGTCACGGAATTCATAAGCGGAATCCCGGCGACAGACCGAGCGATCCTTTCCAGGATCAGGGGATCTTCGCTATCGATCGAAACCGGCAGGTTAACGGCGCCTTCCACCGCGGTGACCGCCGCTGAAATCAATCCCAGCCGGTCCTGGCCCGGTATCCCCCCGTTGATGTCGATCACTTCGGCTCCCGCTTCTGCCTGGAGTCGAGCCTCTTCTCTCACCAAGGCCCAGTTCCCGGCAATCATCGCTTCCCTGAGAGGGCCCTTCCGGGATGGATTGATCCTCTCCCCCACGACGAGCAGGGGTTCCCCTTCCCCGCAAAGAGATAGGCGGGTCCGGCTTGCAAGCGCCGTCTGGCGTCTGGGCGATCCGTGAACCGGACGGATTCCTGCCAGCCGCCGGGAAAGGGCTTGGATATGCAGGGGAGTGGTGCCGCAACAACCGCCGATGACGGTCGCCCCGGCTTCCGCAAGCCCCGCACAGGCTTCCGCAAAGGGGTCGGGAGCCAGCCAATCCCCTTGTGAAGGCAGCCCCCCGTTCGGGTAGGCAAAGACGGGCAATGCTCCTGCCCGGCGCAAACGACGGACCGTTTCAACGGTATCCTCGGGGCCCGTGCCGCAGTTCACCCCTACCCCTGATGCTCCTACGGCCGTCGCCCAGGCCATGGCCACCTCCGGCGGAGTTCCGGTCATGGTGCATCCGTTGCGGTCAAAGGTAAAACTGACAACAAAGGGAAGTCCCCTCCCCGCATCCTTGATCGCCATGACCGCTGCCTTCGCTTCACGCAAATCGATCATCGTCTCGACCAGGAAAAAATCCACGCCTCCATCGAGAAGCCCCTGGACTTGCGGCAGGAAGGAACTCACGGCTTTCTCGAAAGCCAGGTTCCCCAGCGGCTCCACCAGGCGCCCGGAAGGGCCGATGGAACCGGCCACCAGGGCCCTGCCGCCGGCGGCCTGGCGAGCGAGGGACGCCGCTTGGCGGTTGATCTCCCTGGTTTCCCCGTCGAGCCCCCTGTGAGCGAGCTTGACCGCCGAGCCGCCGAACGTGTTGGTTTCGATCAGGAGCGCCCCGGCTTCCACGTAGGCCTCGTGGATTTCCCTGACGGCATCCGGGTTGACAAGGTTCATTTCTTCCGGCAGAAGCGGGGGGCGCCAGCCGGCTTCGCCCAGCATCGTGCCCATGCCCCCATCCAGCACGACGATCGAGTTCTTTTCCCGCAGCCACCGAACCAGGTCCAGCATCGCCCTTCCCTCCCGTTTTCATTCCCGGCAATTCAAATCCGGATGGTTCGTTTTAAGAATGCATCATAACGGCAGTTCGGTTCCAGGGCAAGTAAAAAAACGGGGGCGGTCCTGAGGACCGCCCCCGTTTGATCGAATCCTGGTCCGAATCGGAAGCAAACTACTTGATTTCGACTTCGGCTCCCGCTTCGACGAGCTTCTTCTTGATTTCTTCGGCTTCTTCCTTGGAAACGCCTTCCTTGACGGGCTTCGGTGGGTTGTCGACCAGTTCCTTGGCTTCCTTGAGGCCCAGGCTGGTGATCTCGCGGACCACCTTGATCGTCCCGATCTTGTTGGATCCGGCACTCTTGAGAATTACGTCGAACTCGGTCTTCTCCTCTTCGACCGGGGCAGCGGCAGCTGCGGCCGCAACGGGCATTGCCATCATGGCAGGAGCAGCGGCGGAAACCCCGAACTTCTCCTCCAGGTCCTTGACAAGCTGCGAAAGCTCAAGAACAGACATCTCTTCGATTGCCTTGATAATTTCCTCGCGGGTCATTGATTTCATCCTCCTTGTTTTTTGTAATCAGGCTGGAACGGGGAATCCCCTGTCCCTCAAGCGATCAGGCTGCTTTTTCTTTCTGTTCCTGTACCTGCGACAGGCAGGTAACCAATCCTCGGGCGGGTCCGCTGAGGACGGTGAGCAGACCGCGAAGCGGAGCCGCGATCGTGCCAACGACCTGGGCCACAAGCTGCTCTCTCGAAGGGAGATCTGCGAGGGCAAAAATCTGCGCCTGGCTCAGGATTTCCTTGCCCATGATCCCGCCTTTCACGATCAGGGCTTCGTTCCCCTTCTCTTTCGAAAAATCCCGAAGCGCTTTTGCCACTTCCGAGATTTCCCCGTAAACGAGCGTGTAAACGTTCGGTCCGGAGGTCAACTCCTCGGGAGCCGGGTGCCCCATCTCTTCAAGAGCTCGCCGCATGAGCGTGTTCCGGGCGATTTTCATCTCGCCCCCGGCCTTCCTGATACGGGAACGGATCTCCGTGCTTTTGGCCACGGTCAGCCCGCGGTACTCGCAGACGAAAATGGTTTCGGCCTTCCCCAGCATTTCCTTCAGCATTGCGACTTGCTGGACACGGTATTCTGTCGGCAAAACATTCACCTCCTTCACCCAAACATGAAAAATCCCCGGACCTGCCGGGTCCGGGGACGAAGGGCAGTTTCCGCAAAAGGGGGACCTTCTTGCGGAAGCACTGGACTCTATTCCCTGAACCTCAGCAGGCGGAGCTCTCTCCATTTCGTGCGCCCGCGCGGCGCACACCGGCTATCTACGGTTCGTCTCTTTCAGTTGTAAAGGTTCGCCTCGCTGCCTGCGAAGGTCTTATTCGACCGCGGCGATCTCCTTCTGGGCAGCGTTCGGATCGACCTTGATGCCGACCCCCATCGTGGAAGCGACCGAGAAACTCTTCACGTAGGTTCCCTTCGCGGCGGAGGGCTTTGCCTTCAGGATCGCCTGGAAGAACGCCCGGGCGTTGTCGTAAAGCTGATCGGTCGTGAAGCTGGTCTTCCCGATCGCCTTATGGATGATCCCGAACTTGTCGAGGCGGAATTCCACGCGCCCGGCCTTGACTTCCTTGACTGCATCGGCCACATCGAATGTGACCGTGCCCGTCTTCGCACTCGGCATCAGGCCGCGGGGACCAAGGATTTTGCCAAGGCGTCCGACGGACTTCATCATGTCGGGGGAGGTGATGACGGCATCGAAATCGAGCCAGCCGCTCTCGATCTTCTGGACCATGTCATCGGACCCGACGAAATCGGCACCCGCCTCTTCGGCCTCTTTCAGTTTCTCTCCGGTCGTAATGACAAGGACCCTCTTCGTCACACCCGTTCCGTGAGGAAGCGGCACGGTGCCGCGAACCTGCTGGTCCGCCTGGCGTGGATCCACACCCAGGCGAATGTGAACTTCGACGCTCTCGTTGAATTTCGCGGTGGCATTCGTCTTGCAGAGATCGAGCGCCTCGCGAAGTCCATAAAGCTTTTCCCGATCTACGTTGGCCTTAATGGCCTGGTATCGCTTGCTCTTTTTCGCCATTTCGCTAACCTCCCTGTGGTCGTCGTGGGTCCGTTCCAGACCCTGCCACACGTTGCGCTAATCGGTGACCTCGATGCCCATGGACCTCGCCGTGCCCATGATCATCTGCATTGCGCCTTCGATATCGTTCGCGTTCAGATCTTCCATCTTGAGCTGGGCGATCTCCCTGATCTGGTTCTTCGTGACCTTGGCGACCTTCGTCTTGTTCGGAACCGAGGATCCCTTGTCGATCTTCGCGGCTTTCTTCAAAAGCACGCTCGCGGGCGGGGTCTTCAAGATGAAGGAGAAGCTCCGGTCCGCGTAGACCGTAATCACGACAGGAATGATCATACCAGGCTGATCGGCCGTTTTCGCGTTGAACTGCTTGCAGAACTCCATGATGTTGACGCCGTGCTGCCCCAGCGCAGGGCCCACAGGCGGTGCCGGGGTGGCCTTGCCTGCGGGAAGCTGTAGCTTCACTGCCCCAACGACTTTCTTGGCCATGTTTCTTCCAACCTCCTTTCCCGAGAAGTTGCCTAGAGCCTTTCGAGCTCCTGATAATCCGCTTCGACCAGCGTTTCGCGGCCGAAGACCGTCACCGAGAACTTAACCTTGCCCTTCTCCGGGAGCACTTCCGCCACCGGGCCGACCTGCCCCTGGAAGGGACCGCTCTTGACCCGGACCACGTCACCGGGTTTGAGGTCGATTTCCACCTTCGGCTTGATCTGGTCTTTCCCGATCTTTCCGATAATGTCCTGGATTTCCTTCTCGGTGAGGGGAATCGGGTGATTTCCGGCTCCGACGAAACCGGTCACCCCGGGGGTGTGACGGACAACGTACCAAGACTGATCGTCCAGGATCATCTCGACGAGCACGTAACTGGGAAAAACTTTCCGGTGGACGCGCTTCGTCTTCCCGTCCTTGACGTAGACGCGCTCCTCGACGGGGACCAAAACACGAAAGATGCGATCCTCCATCCCCATCGAGGCGATTCTCTGCTCGAGGTTCGCGAGGACGCGATTTTCATATCCGGAATACGTTTGGACGATGTACCAGCGCCTGTCGTTTTTTTCGTTCATCATCAAAAAGGGGGGCTCAGCTGGCCCCCGCACCCCCTGCCAGATGCCCTGAAGTCAGCGGCTTTTCAGGGCTTACCCCTACCTGATGACCGCCTTGAAGACGAAAGTCAGGAGGACGTCCATCACACCGAGCACCGCTGATGTCAGAAGCGTCAAGGCGATCACGACGAGAGTCGAGTACCACACCTGCTGCCTTCCCGGCCAGGTCACCTTGCGCAGCTCGGCTCTGGCTTCACGAACGAAGTCGAGGAATTTTCCCACAGCCTCGGCCTCCTGTCTTTTTAAAAAGAATGGCAGGCCCGGCAGGATTCGAACCTGCAACCCCCGGATTTGGAGTCCGGTGCTCTACCAATTCGAGCTACGGACCTGCGAGCACGCGCTATTCTACACTACTTGGATTCCTTGTGCAAGGTGTGTTTGTCACACCACTTGCAGTATTTCTTCTTTTCCAGCTTCTTCCCCATCTTCTTCTTGTTGACGAGGGTCACGTAATTCCTCCGCTTGCATTCCGTGCAGGTCAATCCGATGATGTCAGCCATTCCCTTTTCGGCTCCTAGTCAAGAATCTCGGTGACGAC
>Ga0208695_1001320_pt1 | contig 20980 bp, 14 predicted proteins | sample AD_UKC111_MetaG_FD_184449 | JGI IMG/M metagenome (GOLD analysis project Ga0208695, IMG submission 184449) | Active sludge microbial communities of municipal wastewater-treating anaerobic digesters from Hong Kong - AD_UKC111_MetaG (SPAdes)... | ecosystem: Engineered > Bioreactor > Anaerobic >...
AACAGCGAGCCGACCTGGCCAGTTCGGAGAAGGTTGAGGTCAAAGTCGCCGCCAGGGGAGACCTGGTGCAGCTGACCGATTTTTTCTTGCAACGTCATCTGGGCCAGCAATTGTTGTATGAAAAGTTCTGCGTCTTGAGACATGTCTACCTCTTGAGAAAAAATGACTTGACAACGGGTTGAAAACGTGCTATTTTATTACTACGTTAGTGAAACGTTTCACCTGAGTAGTGTACCGCAAGATTGGCAAAAAGAAAAGATGGCAATTAGCTGAGGTGCGCATGGAAGTGCAGTTCAAAAGCAAATATGGCTATTTTACCCGCGATGGGCGAGAATATGTGATTACAACACCACACACACCGCGTCCGTGGGGGAATATCATCAGCAATGGCGATTACAGCATGATGGTTTCACAGACGGGGTCTGGTTATAGCTGGCGGGGAAATGCCGGGCAGAACCGCATCACACGCGCCTTTCAGGATCTGATTCGTGACAATTGGGGCAAATATCTGTACCTGCGCGATCGGCAGCGGCAAACCTTTTGGTCAGCGACGTATAAACCGGTCATGCGTCTTGGCGATCGTTATGAGGTGGCACATGGGCCGGGGTACTCACGCTTTACCCAAGAAGTGGAGCAGATTGAAAGCGAGTTGACCGTGTTTGTTGCCCCGGATGCGCCGTTGGAGATTTTTCAGCTGCGCCTTGTTAATCACAGTGCCGAGCAGCGTTTGTTGGATGTAACTTCTTATGCAGAATGGCTGTTGGGCTTTGCGCCCGATGAGCACCGCGAGTTTCACAAGTTGTTTATTGAAACCTGGGCGGACGAAACATTGGGAGCGGTGCTGGCGCGCAAGTGTTTATGGGGGTTTGCGGATGAATTGGGGCGGCATAACAACGTGGATTGGCCTTATACAGCTTTCATGGCGGTGAGTGAACCTCTGCAATCGTTTGATTGTGATAAGGAATCGTTCTTGGGGATGTACCGCAACGATGATCAGCCACAGGCCATGTTTGAGGCGCAATTGGCTGGGCGGTGTGGTCGCTTCGGCGATGCAATTGCCGCGCTGCGGGTCGAAGTAGATTTGCAGCCGGGGCAAGAACGCACGATTGTGTTTACTCTGGGGGCAGCAGAAGATGGCAAGGAAGATGCTGCTGCATTGATTCGACGCTTTACCTCAGCGCAAGCTGCGACAGAGACGTTGCAGGCAGTGGAGCGCTTTTGGGCGCGCTTTTTGGATGCCGAACAGGTGCAAACGCCGGATTTGGCATTGAACTATATGACCAATGTGTGGAGTAAGTATCAGGCAATTTCTTGCCGGTTATGGGGAAAGTCGGCTTTCTATCAGGTTTCGGCCGGCTATGGCTTTCGCGATCAATTGCAAGATAGCCAAATTTTCTTAGAAAGTGTGCCGGAGGAGGCGCGTCGGCAATTGTTGCTTCATGCTGCGCAGCAATTCATTGAGGGGGATGTATTGCATTGGTGGTTCAGCATTCGTGGCGGCGGCCCGCGCACGCATTGTTCCGATGATTTGTTGTGGTTGCCGTTCATTTTGGATGCTTATTTGCAAGAGACGGCGGACTTTGCGATTTTGGATGAGATGGTGCCGTATTTGAATGGTCCGGCAGAGCCACTTTACCTGCATTGTAAGCGTGCCATTGAGTTGTCATTCCGCCGCTTTTCGCCGCGCGGCGTGCCGTTGATGGGCGATCATGATTGGAATGACGGGCTGAGCGCAGTTGGGACGCAGATGAAGGGCGAGAGCTTTTGGGTGGCCGAGTTTTTGTATCTGATTTTGAGCAGCTTCATTCCCCTGGCACAGCGCCGCGGGGATGAAGTGTTTGCGGCGCGTTGTGCCGATGTGCAGCAGACGCTGCGCGATGGATTGGAGCGTTATGGTTGGGATGGCAGCTGGTATCGGCAGGCGACGACCGATGCGGGGTTGTTGCTTGGCTCGCGGCAAAATGAGGAGGGCAAGATTTTCCTCATGCCGAATGTTTGGGCGGTGATCAGCGGGGCAGCAGAGCAAGGACGCGCCCGGCAAGCGATGGAGGCGGTGACGCAATATTTGCTGAAAGAGCATGGCGCCTTGCTGAACTGGCCGGCTTTTACACGACCTCGTCCGGATATTGGTTATGTCACCCGCTATGCGCCGGGCCTGCGTGAAAATGGCGGGGTGTATACCCATGCCGCGACCTGGGCCGTTTGGGCCTACGCCCGGTTGGGACAGCCTGAATTGGCTTATCAGGCCTATCGGCGTATTTGTCCCCCCAACCGCAGCGCTGACCTTGAGCGCTATTGGGCTGAACCGTATGTGACCCCAGGGAATATTGACGGGCCGCTTTCGCCTTATGATGGGCGCGGGGGGTGGACCTGGTATACGGGCTCGGCACAGTGGTTGCATCGTGTGGCGGTGCATTGGATTTTGGGAATCCGGCCTGAATTGGATGGCTTGCGGGTAGACCCGGCAATCCCTGCCGAGTGGGATGGCTTTACGGTGGTGCGACGTTTTCGCCATGCGGTCTATGAAATTGAGGTGCAAAATCCGCAGCATGTGCATGGGGGCGTTGCCTCAGTGAGTGTGGATGGACATCCCTATGTTGGTAATTTGTTGCCCATTTTTGCCGATGGTCAGACTCATCGTGTGCAAGTTGTTTTGGGATGAAGGAGGTGATTGATTCAAGGGAGATGGTTTTGCTTTGTTCGCTGGTTGTTCAAAATAAAAATTCTATTTTTGATTTTGATGAGGAGATAAAGAAATGAAAGCCTTTGCAAAATGGTTAAATGTTCTGGTGGTGTTGGTGCTGGTCTTTGGTGTGGCAGCTTGCAATACGCCGACGACTGCTCCGGCGGAACCAACCAGTGCGCCGGTTGAACCTACCAAGGCGCCGGTTGAGCCTACCAAGGCGCCGGTTGAACCAACCAAAGCGCCCGAGCCCACAGCGGTATCTGCTGAACCTGTTACCATTCGTTATGCCAACTGGAATGTTGGCACAGAGGAAGAGAACAACATTCAGCGTCAATTGATTGCCGCTTACATTGAACAACACCCCAATGTGACGATTGAATTTGTGGATATGTCTGGGGATGGTAGCTGGGATGAAAAGCTGACCAACCTTGCTGCCAAAGGTCAACTGCCCGATGTGTTTATGGCGGACCGCACGCCGCTGTATGTCAAGAATGGCTGGCTGGCGGATCTGAGCACCCTGGTCAAGGACGATGCGGATTGGAAGGATGTCCCGCAGGTGCTGAAGGATGCGGTGACGTATGATGGCAAGGTGTTGGGGCTTCCGGCTGCACAATTTGTGATGGGGTATTTTGTCAACAAAGACTTGTTTGAAGCCGCCAATTTGGATGCGCCGGAATATGGTGTTTCGGTGGATGATTTCTTTGCAGCAACAACGGCGCTGACCGATGTGCAAAAGGGGCGCTTGGGCCTGGATGAGATGGAATTCATCATGGGCTGGTACCCGAATACGCAAGATGCCAAACTGAAGTGGTTTAGCTTTGATGGCACGCACATGAACTACAATTCCGCTGCGTTCAAGGGCGGGATCGCTAAGGCGGGCGAGATGAAACCGCATACCTGGCAGGGCCTGACGGATGAGCAGAAGCCGAACTTCAAGTCGCAGGGTCCGTGGGAGCTGTTCTTGAATCAGGAAAGTGGCGTGCGCTGGGATGGCGGCTGGGCAATTCCTGGCTATGCTCAAAGTGCGACCTTCAACTGGGACTTTATGGGTGTGCCGGGTGGCAATCAGGCGTTGGTAGCTGATATCATCGTCGTTTCTAAGACTGCCAAGAACGTAGAAGCAGCCTATGATTTTGCCAAATGGATGACCTTCTCCAAAGCTGCTTATGCAAAAGAGGTTGAACTGGCCAAGGCTGCCAATGGCGTGCCAAGCAAGATGCCGGTTTCTGTGGATGCAGCTTCAATTGACCTGTATCTGTCGTTCTTTGGCGATAAGCCGGGCATTCGCAAGGCGTTGGAAAATCTGGATAACAGCTTGATTGAATCGCTGGCCAAGATTGTTCCGGGCTATGTCAACGCTCGTTGGGAAGGCAAGCCGGGCATTGATATTGGTGAAGATAAAGATGTGAACATGTGGTATATGTTCAACTTCGCCAATGATGGCAAGTTCAAATATGAGGACTATGCGGCAAAGTTGGAAGAATTTGCCAATAAGATCCTCGATGATGCACGCGCAGAACTGCCGAAATAAGCTGTGTGATGGAATGGGGAGCGTTGTGGGTGCAACGCTCCCCATAATTTTTCGGAGAATGGCTATGGCGCAGAAATTGCCGTTGGGGTTGCGGTTTGTTTTGGTGACTTGTCTGATTCTTTCCATGATGTTGCCAGCTGGACAAGTGACCAAGGCAGCAACAGAAGATTGTAGCCGGCAGGCGACCGTAATTGAAATTGGCGCACAAGCGTTTGGGTTGCCGTTGATTCAAGACGCGATCACAACGCAGTATGATCGCGATAGTGTGCGTTTGCAAGCTGGTCAGAGCTTCCGTGTGATGCTGGAGGTGCCAGAAACAGGCGATTATCTGTTGCGTTGGGATGCGGTTAGCCCGGCGGAGATGTTGAGTGCTCCGATTGGGCAGGTGCGGGTGGATGATGTCTTTCCTGCCCCGGCCTGGCAACGGATTATCTTTCCCATGTATTATCGGAATAGCACGGCTACCTTTCCAAAGGACCGCTATGGCAATGATGCGTTGATTCGGCAAGAGCGTGAGCTGCGCTGGTCAAAGGCGGATGTGTGGGATGTGCAGCGGTTGGGGGATGCGCCGCAGTCGGTTTTCCTGACCGCGGGACAGCATCGGCTTGATTTTACATTGAGCGAGGGTGGGCTGTATCTGGGCAGCCTGTATCTGGAGCGGGTTGAGCCGCTTTTATCCTATGCGGCGTATCGGGCATCCTGTCCGTTTGAAGCGGTGAGTAATTTTTCGGTGACGTTGGAGGCTGAATTTCCAGCCTATAAGAATGACACTGCGGTGCGACCGATTAGCAGTCGCAGCCTGGAGGTGACGCCGTATGATACCTATCGGTTGCTGCTCAATACATTGGGTGGCAGCAGCTGGACGAAAAGCGGCAGTGCGGTGTATTACAAGGTGAACGTTCCGCAAGACGGCTTGTATCAAATTACACTGCACGCGCAGCAGAACATGCGCAGTAATTTTACCGTCTTTCGTCGCATCACCATCAATGGGCAGGTGCCGTTTGAGGAATGGAACGCGTTTGCTTTTCGCTACTCTGACGGTTGGGTGAATGTCCCGTTGGTGTATGAGGTCTTTTTGCATCAGGGTGAGAATATCATTGGCCTGGAAAGCACCGTTGCACCCTATCGTCCGGCGGTGGAGACGATTCAACAGGCCTTGCTGGATATCAACTCGTTGGCGTTGGAGATCAAGAAGCTGACCGGCAATCAGCGTGATCCGTATAAAGAGTGGGTCATTTCCGATTACATTCCCGATATAACCGAGCGGCTGAACACGATTTTGGAGCATCTGGAAGCGGATAAGAACCTGTTGCTGATGGTGAGTGGGGGCGTTTCTTCGCCAGAGGTGCTAACCTATCAGATGGCGATGGATAATTTGCAGTTTTTGGCCGAAAACCCGGATCAGATTCCAACCTATATGAATCGCTTCTCGGAAGGATCAGGTTCGGCGGCGCAGTTGCTGGGGTCGTTGTTGCCTTTGCTGCAAAGTCAGCCGTTGACCCTGGATACAATTACTATCCATTCGGCGGACCGTCTGCCGCAGCAGCCAAAGGTTCCGTTGGGACGTTCTCTGTCGGAAGGGTTCAAGCGTTTTGTATATACGTTTCGGCCTAATCCCTATCAATCACTTGGTGCGGACGAAGGCGAATTGGAGGTGTGGGTTAACCGGCCGCGTGTCTATGTGGACTTGTTGCAATTGATGTCGGATGAGACTTTTACGCCGCAAACAGGCATCCGCGTCAAGTTTTCGATCATGCCGGATGAGTCGAAGCTGGTGCTGGCCAATGCTGCGGGCATTCAGCCGGATGTTGCCCTGGGGGTTAGTACGAACGTGCCGTATGAATTGGCGGTGCGCAACGCCTTGTATGATTTGCGCTCATTTGAGGATTTTGATTCATTCATCAACATTTATTCGCCGGGGGCCTTGTTGAGCTATGTTTTGAACGATTCGGTGTATGCCCTGCCGGAGACGCAAGATTTTTGGGTAACGTTTTATCGCAAGGATATTTTGGATTCATTGGGCATTCCTGTGCCCCATACCTGGAATGAGGTGATCGAGATTTTGCCGGAATTGCAACGGTATGGCATGAATTACAACACGCCGCTTTCCAGTGGGGCTGGGTTGAAAGGGTACCTGGTCACGGCGCCCTATTTGTTCAATTATGGCGCACAGCTTTACAGCGCAGATGGATTTTCAACCGGTTTGCAGAGTGAAGAGGCCATTGCCGCCATTCGCTTTATGGCCGAAAGCTTTACCATGTATGGAATGCCGTTGACAACGGCTAGCTTTTACGAAAGCTTTCGCTATGGCACGTTGCCGATTGGCGTTTCGAATTTTGAAACGTATATCAAATTACGCACAGCTGCGCCAGAAATTGATGGGCAATGGAAGATCGACCTTTACCCGGCGACAGTTTTGCCGGATGGTCGTCAGAATCGTTATGCGACCGGCTCGGCACAGGCATGCATCATGTTCAAGAACGCCAAACATCCTCAAGAAGCCTGGCAATTCATGAAGTGGTGGATGTCTACGGAGACGCAGACGGAGTTTCAGGAGCGGTTGGTGTTGAATTATGGGCCAGAGTATTTGTGGAATTCGGCCAATTTGCAGGCCTTTGCCCGCTTGGATATTCCCGAAGAGCACAAGCAAGTGATTTTGGAGCAATGGCAGTGGCTGCAAGAGCCGGTGCGGTTGCCGGGTAGTTACATGCAGGAGCGTGAGCTGAGCAATGTGTGGAACCGGATTGTGTTCGATGGGGCCAACCCGCGTGTGGCGTTGGACCGGGCGGTGATTGTGATCAATCGCGAGATCCGCCGCAAGATGGAAGAGTTTGGGTATTTGCAAGATGGGAAGCCGGTGCGGGAGTTCAAGGTGCCGACATTGGAGACGGTGAAAGGATGGCAGGAAAATGGACGTTAAGCAAGCGCTGCGCAGGTGGGCAACGAAAGAAGGTAACGCGTATGCGTTTCTTTCGGCTTATGCCTTGTTGTTTGTGGTGTTCATCGTTGTGCCGGTGCTGGCAGCTTTTCTGCTTTCTTTCACTTTCTTCGATACGATTCAGCTGCCGCGCTGGGTGGGGTTGCGTAATTATATTGCCCTGTTGACGCAGGATGATATTTTCATGCGCTATGTGCTGCCAAACACGATTCAATTTGCGGTGATTGTTGGGCCGGGCGGCTATGCGTTGGCTTTCTTTTTGGCCTGGGTGCTGGCACAATTGCCCAAATTGCCGCGTACGATCTTTGCCTTGATTTTGTATTCGCCCTCAATGACTTCGGGGGTGGCAATGGCGGTGATTTGGAAGGTGTTGTTCAGCGGCGATCAGACTGGGTATTTGAACAGTTTGCTGATGCAGCTTGGCCTGTTGCAAGAGCCGGTGCAATGGTTGCAGTCCCCGCAATATTTGATGACGATTATGATTGTGGTAACGTTGTGGAGCAGCATGGGCATTGGCTTTTTGGCGATGTTGGCCGGCATTTTGGAGATTAGCCCAGAATTGTATGAGGCGGCGGCCTTGGATGGGGTCAATAGCCGCTGGCAGGAGATTTTCTATATCACCATTCCCTCGATGAAGCCGCAAATGTTGTTTGGGGCGGTGATGGCGATTGTTGGCACGTTTCAGGCTGGTGCAATTGGGGTGACGCTTTCGGGCAGCAATCCAACCCCGCAATATGCCGGGCAGTTGATCGTCAATCACATTGAGGATTATGGCTTTTTGCGCTATGAGATGGGCTATGCGGCGGCGGTTTCGGTGGTTTTGCTGCTGATGGTGTTGTTCTTTACTCGTCTTTCCAATCGGTTGTTTGCAAGCGAGTAGGAGGAAGGATGAAACGAACCTGGTTGCGTTCGATGACAGGCATTCGCAATCGCGGCATGAACCCGCAGGGCTTTCATGTCAGTCAGCTGAAGTTTTACCTGTTGCTGGTTCCGCTTTCGCTGTTGATGTTGCTGCCGATTGTGTTCATCTTTGCCAATGCCTTCAAACCGCCGGATGAGCTGTATGCCTATCCGCCACGTTTTTGGGTCATGCGTCCAACGTTGAAGAATTTTCAAGATCTGTTTTCAAGCATGTCCACTTCGGGTGTGCCGGTCAGCCGCTATTTGTTCAATAGCATTGTGGTTACAGCTGTGACGGTAGCGGCTTCGGCGGTTGTTTCCAGTCTGGCGGCATTTGCACTCTCCAAAAAACGCTTTCGCTTGAAGCAAGCTTTGTTTACGATTAACACCCTGGCACTGATGTTTGTGCCGATTGCGGTTTCTATTCCGCGTTTTTTGGTGATTGAGAAGCTCGGTCTGCTGGATACGTTTTGGGTGCATGTGCTGCCGGTGTTGGCCATGCCGGTTGGCGTGTTTTTGATCAAGCAGTTCATTGATGGCGTGCCGGATGAGATTATTGAGGCGGCGTACATGGATGGTGCTTCGGATGTGCGGGTGTATTGGAGCATCATTTTGCCGATGATCAAACCGGCGATTGCAACGATTGCCATTTTGACGTTTCAGGCGGCCTGGAACAATGCTGAGACTTCTACGTTATACATCAATCAGGAAAGCCTGAAGACCTTTGTCTTTTACCTCAGCACGCTGACTTCTTCGAGCAGTGGGGCAAACACAGTGGCCGGGCAGGGCATTGCGGCTGCTTCGGCGCTGATTATGTTCATTCCCAATCTGTTGATCTTTGTGATCATGCAAAGTCAGGTGATGAGCACGATGTCGCGATCGGGGTTGAAATGATGCGCAAGGGATTGTTGATGCTGCTTGGTTTGGTGTGTGTGCTGGCCTGGCCGGTTGGGCAGGCGTTGGCGTTTTCGCCTTATACGACCTGGACGATGGGGCCGGGGCGGCATCTCTACATGACGCAGGATGCCTATCTGCCGGTGGATGAGGTGGCGTTGCCGCTTGCTGGGGCAGAAGATTTGTTCCTGGCGCCGGACGGGGCGTTGTATGTGGCCGATGCTGGCAACGGGCGAATTTTACGGCTAAACGAGCGCTTTGAGGTGATGGAGGAGCTAGGCAAGGGGGTGCTGAAGTCGCCAACCGGGGTGTTCGTGGATGAGGCGGGGGTGGTGTATGTGGCCGATGCGGGCAAGAACATGGTGGTGTTGCTTGACCAAGAGGGCAATTTGCTGAAAGAGTTTGGACGTCCCTCTGAGCCGTTGTTTGGGCAGCGGCGCGAGTTCCTGCCGCGCAAGATTGCGGTGGATGTGCGCAAAAATCTGTACGTTGTCAGCGAAGGCTCGGTGGATGGATTGTTGATGATGAATACCGATGGGCGCTTCATCGGTTATTTTGGCGCCAATCAGGCACAAATGTCGCTCAAGATGGTTTTGCAGCGTCTGTTCTTGACGCCGGAGCAACTGGCACAGTTTGTCAAGAATGAAGCTGCCTCGCCTTCCAACCTGGCCATTGGCGATCAATCGCTGGTGTACACTGTTACAGCTGGCACGGTGCGCACACGCAGTATTCGCAAGTTCACCATTGCCGGGCAGAATTTGTTTGGCGATCTGTATGGTTCGACGACGTTTCGCGATGTATTTGTCAGCCCGGATGGGTTGCTGGTGGCGGTGGATGGGGATGGAAAAATCTATGAGTATGATTGGAACGGAACATTGCTGTTTGTGTTTGGCGCACCGGATAAGGGTGAGCAGCGCCTGGGCACATTGAGCAATCCCTCTTCGATTGTGCGTCACGGCAATGAGCTGTATGTATTAGATCGGGATAAAAATGCAATTGTGATTTACCGCGAGACTGATTTTGCCCGCAACGTGCATGAGGGCGTACAACGTTATATGCAGGGGTTTTATGAGGAAGCGCGTCCCCATTTTGAACAGGTGTTGAGTGCAAATGGCTTGTTCATTATGGCGTATCAGGCGATTGCGGACGCGGACTATAAAGAAGGCAACTATGCCGCTGCGTTGCAAAATTATCGCTATGCGGAAGATCGGCGCGGCTATTCGCAGGCTTTTTGGGAGCTGCGCAATGAGATCTTGCAGCGCTGGTTGGGCACGGGGCTGCTGACGCTCATTGGGCTGTGGCTGTTTGGCAGCGTATTTATGCGGCTGGAACGGCGTGCTGGCTGGCTCAATCCGCTGCGAGAGCAATTGCAACGTTTGGGACGGTTGCGCTGGGTGGATGACTTTGTTTTCTTGTTCCGGTTTATTCGTCAGCCAGCCGATAGTTTTTACTTCATCAAAAAGGATCAGCGTGGCAGCGTGGGCTTTGCCCTGGCTTTGTATGTCTGGGTGGTGCTTGTGCGCCTTCTGTCGCTCTATGTGACGGGTTTTATTTTCAGCCCCTATGCCAGTCCGACGCAGATTCGGGTGGAGAGCGAGCTGATCTATACCCTGTTGCCGATTGTGCTGTGGAATGCAGCCAATTATCTGGTGGCAACCATCAGTGATGGGGAGGGACGCGTGCGGCATGTTTTCATTGGCACGGCCTATAGCCTTTTCCCATATGCGTTGTTTGCGTTGCCGATTGCGTTTCTTTCCAACCTGTTGGCCTTGGATGAGGTTTTCCTCTACACTTTTTCAACCCAATTGATGTGGGCCTGGACGGGGTTGATGTTGTTCCTGATGGTGAAGGAGATTCATAATTATTCGTTTGCTGAAACGGTGCGCAACGTGTTGACAACCCTGTTCACGATGGCGATGTTTTTGCTGACCGGGTACATTTTGTATGTCTTGTTCCATCAGTTGACTGATTTTATCCTGGCGATTGTGCGGGAGGTGATGTTACGTGGCTAAGCTTCAGCGCTGGATTGGGTGTTGGTTGGCGGTGATGGTGTTGTTGGGGGGCTGGGCCGGGCCGGTGCAGGCAGCTGTTCCTGCTGATGCAATTGCGCCAAACTATGCGCTTGTGGCAGAGAACGATGCCTTTGCGCTGTATGTGGATGAGACGACTCTGGCCTTTCAGTTGTTGGATCGCCGTAGTGGCTATGTGTGGCATTCGGGGGTGGATGAGCTGTTGCCCGGCGACCGGTTGAACAAGTCTTGGCAGGCGTTTGCACGCAGTGGGGTGAGCATTGAATATTTGGACAAAAAGGCGGTCAACAAACGCATTTCAATTAGCAACACAGAGCACACCCTGGAAGTGATGCCGATGGATCAGGGCATTCGCGCCCTGCTCGGCTTCCCTGAATATGGCATTCGGCTTGAGCTGCGTTTGCAGCTAGAAGCAGAGGGCGTGCGGGTTGAGGTTCCGTTTGCTTCGATTGCCGAGGAAAAAGCCGATCAGTTCCGGTTGGGCCTGCTTTACCTCTATCCGTTTTTGGGCGCCACGCGCGGCGGCAGTCAGCCGGGCTATTTCTTGTTGCCGGATGGGACGGGGAGTTTGTTACGCTTCAAAGATGCAAGCCGGGCACGCACCATGTTTTATGGCCGTTACTATGGCGCCGATTTGGGCATGTTGGCGGCGTTGCCGTTTGACCCGCAGGTGAATCAGGTGATGCCGATTTCTTATCCGCTGTTTGGTGTGGTGCATGGGGAAGGGCAAAACGCGTTGCTCTCGGTGGTGGAGCGTGGCGCGGCGTATGGTGAACTGCAAGTTCATCCGGCGGGTATTGTGACCAATTTCAATTTCATCTATCATGCCTTCATTTATAATGAAAGCTATTTTCAGGCCACCAATCGTTCGGGGGCAGGTGTGACGATGATTCAGCCGCAGACCAATCCGGTTGATGTGGTGGTGCATTACCGCTTTGTGAGCGGTGAGCAGGCCAATTATGTCGGCCTGGCGCGCAGTTATCAGCGCTATTTGGTCGAGCGTGGGTTGTTACAGCGCCAAGCCGTTGCGGATGAGCACATTGGCTTGCGGCTTGAGGTGCTGGCCGGTGACCGCGAGAAGGTCCTCTTTTGGGATCGGTTTGTTTCCATGACAACGATCGAGCAGCTGGACGAAATTTTGCGCCGCCTGGGGGTGAATGCGGTGGATGTGACCTATTATGGTTGGCAGCCTTTGGGCGCTTCGAGTATGCTGCCTCAAACGCTGCGCCTGGAGCGCTCGTTGGGCAGTTTGCAGCAGTTGCAAGCTTTGGCCGAGCAGGTGCAGACTAATGGCGGGACGTTTTCCCTCTACTTTGACCCGTTGGCGGCCATCAAGGGGCAGGTGAGCAATCGGCAAGTGGCAATGGCGATCACAAGTGTGCCGTTACAAGGTTATCAGCGCAACAACATGCTCTATTATTTGTCGCTGTCAGCGGCACAGGAGCGATATGCCGGGCTTGCCAGGCAAGTGGCGCAGCAGCCGGCTTTGGGATTGGCCTTGGACGAGGTCGGAAATTTGCTCTATTCCGATTTTCGCCGTGGGCAATTGCTGAACCGTCAGCAGGCGCTGGAGCAGGTGCAGGCATTGGTTGCATCGCCTGAGCAGCTGCGCTTGGCGTTTTATCGCCCCAATGATTATGTGTGGGGGCAAATGACCGCATATTATGACATGCCATTGGGTGATAATGGCTATCTGTATACCGACGAAACGGTGCCTTTCTTGCCGATTGTGATGGCCGGCTATGTGCCGATGTATGGCCCGCCGTTGAACTTCTCCTCGGATATGACGCAAGATTTGTTACGGCAGGTGGATTTCGGCATTTATCCGGCTTATTTTTTGACCGAGGAGCCGACGGCAAAAATGCTGAACACACGCTCAAGCTGGATCTACACTTCTTCTTATGCGCAGTGGGGCGAACGGATTCGTCAGGCCTATGCCTGGATGGATGGCTTGCTGGGGCCGGTGCGTGGACAAGAAGTGCTTGCCCGACGGGCTTTGGCAAACGACGTGTATGCAACGACGTATGCGAGTGGTAAGACGATTGTGGTCAATTATGGTTCGCAACCCTTTGAATGGCAGGGGCGAATCGTGAATGCCAGGGATGCAGCCCTGTGGGAGGAGATGCCATGAAGATACCAATTTCTTTGCGGTTGCGGCAGGCGTTGCACGGCTATGGGTTTGTTTCGCTGTGGCTGATTGGCTTTTTGCTGTTCACGCTGTTGCCATTGGTGGAAACGTTGCGCTATAGTTTGAATCAGGTGACAGTCACTGCGCAGGGGATTGAATTACAGGCGGTGCAATGGGCAAACTATTCGCGGGCTTTGTTTACCGACCCGGCTTTTGTGGAGCTGTTGATTGGGTACGCGGTTGAGACGCTCATCTCTGTGCCAATTATTTTGATTTTCTCGATGATCATTGCTCTGTTGTTGAACTTGAATTTGCGCGGCAAGGGGTTGTTTCGGACGATTTTCTTCTTGCCGGTGGTGATTACAAGCGGGCCGGTGATCAAAGAGCTGGTGGCGCAGGGCGTGACGGCCGTGCCTGGGATTGCTAGCAATGCGGCGGTGACTGGATTTTTGGCGCAGTTGCCGCGTTCGCTGCGCAGCCCTGTGGAATATCTGATGACTTCGTTCATCTTGATCTTGTGGTTTTCGGGGGTGCAAATTCTCATCTACCTTGCTAGCTTGCAAAAGGTGGACAAGAGCGTGTATGAGGCTGCGGCAATTGATGGCGCCTCGGCCTGGGAACGTTATTGGAAGATCACGCTGCCTTCGCTTTCCGGTGCAACGGTGGTCAATGCGATTTATACGATTGTGACGCTGTCGCATTTTTCGGAGAACAAGGTCATTCGTTACATCTATGGACAGACCTATGCGGTGCAAGGTGGCATTGGTTATGCCAGTGCAATGGCGTTCCTCTACTTTGCTGTTATGGTCATCTTGTTGCTGATTGTGTATTGGTTTTTGAGTCAGTGGGCTAAGAGAGGAGGGTAGGGCGATGCAACAAGTGACGGTGCCATTTCTCACTCGCTTGCGTTTTTTGCTTTTTGGCAACCGCACGCGCTACGGCGTGGTGCTGAGTACGGTGCTATATGCTTTGCTGATTGCAATTGGTTTTGTCTACCTTTACCCGTTGCTGTTCATGTTTGTCACCAGCATTAAAAGCCCGGATGATTTGCTTAACCCGATGGTGCAATGGGTGCCCAGCGAGTTGTATGCGGGCAATTACCTCAAGGCGCTGCGGGTGTTGAACTACCCCAAAGTGCTGCTCAATTCGTTTTTGGTCAGCCTCATTCCGTCGCTGTTGCAAACTGCGGTGGCCTCGCTGGTCGGTTATGGCCTGGCGCGCTATCGCTTTTGGGGCAAGAACCTGATCTTGGTGATGTTGCTGGCAACGTTTATCGTCCCGCCGCAAAATACGGTCATCCCGCAGATGTTGACCTATAAGCAGCTGGGGCTATTGGGCAGCCCGTTGGCTTTGATTTTGCCGGCAGCATTGGGGCAGGGCTTTCGCAGTGCGATTTTCATTCTGATCTTCTATCAGACTTTTGTGTCTTTGCCCAAGGTGTTGGAAGAGTCGGCCCGGTTGGATGGCGCTTCGGATTTGCGCATTTTCCTGACCTTGGCTGTTCCGGCAGCTCTGCCTGCTTTCATCGTTTCTCTCATCTTTTCAGTGGTTTGGTATTGGAATGAGACGTTTCTGACCTCTATTTTCCTGGAGGGTGGGGTGACAACCTTGCCTATGCAGCTTTCGCGCTTTGTGCAGGCGTATGAAAATCTATATCCGCCGGGCACGGTGAACATCTTTGATCGGTTGAATGAGGCGGTGAAGATGAGCGGTACGTTCTTGAACATTGCGCCGCTGTTGGTGATTTATTTCGTGTTGCAACGCTGGTTTGTGGAATCGGTGGAAAGGACAGGGATTACCGGTGAATAGAATCGTGACGTTTTTCGTGTTGATGGGGCTGTTGCTGAGCAGCTGCGTATCTACTTCAACACCAGCGGAAGTGAAACCGGCTCCGCTGGAGACAGCAACGGTTGTATTGATGCCAACGCCGCTGCCTTCGGCAACGCTTGCGCCGACAGCAGTGCCGTTGGAGGATGTGATTGCGGCTGAGATGCGCGGCAGCTTTGACTTTTTTTGGCAACAAGCCAATCAGGATATCCATAGTCCGGGCTTTGGTTTGGTGCGAGACCGCTACCCCGGCTCGCCAGGAATTGCAAGTGTGGCAGCGGTTGGCTTTGCTCTGACGGCCTATCCGATTGGGGTGGAGAAGGGGTATATCACGCAGACGCAGGGCTTCGAACGTGCCAACGGAACACTGGATACGCTGCTGAAGATGGAGCGTCCGCATGGCTTCTTTTATCATTTCGTTGATTTGCAAACGGGGCAGCGGGCCTGGCAGAGCGAGGTTTCGAGCATTGATACTGCTCTTTTGATGATGGGGGTGTTGACGGCGGGTGAATATTTTGGCGGCGAGGTGCAAGAGAAGGCCGAGCAGCTCTATCGCGCGGTGGAATGGCCGTGGTTTGTGGATGAAAGTCAGCAGATGTTTTACATGGCTTATCGGCCCGAAGAGGGCTTTGCCGGGCATTGGGATTTCTATGCCGAGCAACTAATGCTCTATATTTTAGCGGCTGGCTCGCCGACGTATCCGACGGATGCGCAGTTGTATGAGCATTTTACGCGCCATTGGGCAAGCTATGATGGGGGGCAGCCTTTTATTCACTCCTGGTTTGGCTCTATTTTCACCTATCAGTTTAGCCATGCCTGGATTGATTTTCGAGGGCGGCGTGATGCACAAGGTGTGGATTGGTTTGAAAATTCGGTTGCGGCGGTGCGCGCGCACTATCAGTTTGCGGTCAATATGGACGAGAAATATCAGACGTTGGGGCCGCTATCCTGGGGGCTGAGTGCCTGTGATGGGCCGGAGGGGTATAATGGTCTGTATGGAGCGCCGCCTTCTGGGTATGATAACCGGGCGCATGTGGTGGATGATACAGTTCCGCCTTATGCAGCGGTGGCTTCGATTTTGTTTTTGCCGGAGGAGGCTGGGCAGGCAATGCAGCATTATGCGACGATTCAGGCTCTATGGGGGCCTTATGGGCTGGTGGATGCATACAACTTGAGCAAGAATTGGTATGCCTCGGATGTGATTGGCATTGATAAGGGCATTGGCTTGTTGATGTTGGCGAACGCTGATAACAATACTGTTTATGCAGTGACGATGCGCAACGCGCACATTCAGCGAGGGCTGGAGCGGTTGCAAATTGTGGTGCAACCATGAGCAACAAGAAGGAGCAGAAGAATCCATGACGACCATTCGCGATGTGGCCCGGCGTGCCGGGGTGAGCGTGACAACAGCTTCCTACGCGCTGAATCAGGTTGGCAATATCGGTCAGGAGACCCGGCAGCGCGTTTTGCTGGCGGCGGAAGAGTTGAATTATCACCCGAACGCGTTTGCCCGTCATTTGAAGAAGGTGAAGACGCGCACGATCGGTGTCTTCATTTCGCGCTTTGGCGGTTCTTTTTATGAAGAGATTTTGGAAGGCATTCATTCGGTTATTTTGGAGACAGATTATGAGTTGCTGGTCTGCCCGGAGACGCGTTCGGAGCGGCGCATGTTGCTTTACCGTCAGGTGGATGGGGCAGTTGTGTTTGACTCGAAAATTGCCGATGAGCCCATTCTAAAGCTGGCCTCGCAGCGGTTTCCCATTTTGGTGCTCGACCGCAATTTGCGCAATGACTTTTTGCTTCCGGTGTTGCTCGATAACGCGCAGGGGGTGCGTCAGGCGTTTCATCATCTGTATCAGCAAGGGCTGCGGCGGATGGCTTTTGTGGCTGGTTCTCCCGATTCGTTTGATAATGGCGAGCGTTTGGCTGCTTTTTTGGCTGAGGCGGCACAGTTTGGCTTGCGGGTGCCGGTCTATCAGGGCTATTTTTTTGAGGCGTCGGGCTATGACGCCGCGCAGGCGATGTTTGCGGCAGGGGAATATCCCGAGGCGGTCTTTTGTGCCAATGATCAGATGGCAATTGGTTTTTTGCGGGCGATGCGTGAGCGCGGTTTGAAGGCGCCGCAGGATATTGCTGTGGTGGGGTTCGATGATATTCCAATTGCGCAACATATGCAGCCTTCGCTTTCAACCGTGGGTGCCTCGCGCTTTGAATGGGGCGCGGTGGCAACGCGCAAATTGATTGATTTTTTGGAACGGGATGTGCCTTTCGCTGAGGAGCGGATTGCAACACACTTCATTGTGCGTCAATCTTCGCAGCGTGTGAAAGTGAGTCAGGATGAATGTGGATGAGATTTTGGAGCAAGAACGGCGGGGCAGTGTGCAGTTCTTGCTGGATTTTAGCAATTTGCAGCCGGATAGCCCGGGTTTTGGTCTAACGGTGGATGTTTCTTCACAGCCGGAACGGGCTTCGATTGCCGCGACCGGCTTTGCCCTGACGGCCTGGGTGATTGCTTGCGAACACGGCTTGTTGTCCTCTGAACGTGCGCTGAAAATTGTGCGCGGCACGCTGCAAACGCTGTGGGAACGCGTGCCGCAGGTGCATGGCTTTTTCAGTCACTTTGTGGATATGCAAACAGCGCAGCGCTGGAAGCAATGCGAGTATTCGACCATTGATACCGCTTTGTGCCTCAATGGCGTCATCACTGCTGCGGCTTACTTTAACGATGCTGAGGTGCGTGACCTGGCCGAACGCATTTTGCAGCGGGTGGATTGGGGCTGGCTTGTGTTCACGCAGCAGGGCAAAACGCTTTTTCGGATGGCGTATAACCCTGATCAGCAGGGGGATTATGTGCAGGGGCAACCGGGCTGGATTGGTCAGTGGGATATGAGCGCAGAGCAGAAGATGATGTATTTGCAGGCTGCCGGCAGCCTGGAGCCCGCCCTGGCGCAGCGCTTGTATGCCGATTTTCGGCGCGATGTGGCCGAATTTGCCGGGGTGGAGGTGATTTGCAACCCGGGCGGCAATTTGTTCGCCTATCAATTCAGCGAGGCCTGGTTGGATGTGGGCCGATACCTGGATCCGTATGGGGTGGACTGGTTTGAAAATACGCGTCGGGCAGCCTGGGCCAACCGCGCCTTTTGCATTGAGCAGCGGGAACAATTTGCGACCTATCACGAGCGCAGTTGGGGCATTAGTTGCGGTGATAGTCCATGGGGCTATGAGGTTTCTGGCAGCCCGCCTTGTTTGGGGCAGCCGCAACATACCGGCACGGTCTCGATTTATGGCGCACTATCGTGTTTGCCGTTCTTGCCGGAAGAGACGCGGGCGATGGCGGCGTATTTATATCACGAACAGCCGCAAACTTGGGGGCCATATGGCTTTTATGATGCGTATCATTTGGGGGTGCAGCCGCCCTGGTACAGCCGTCGCTTATATGGGATTGATAAGGGCTGCTCATTGTTGATGATTGAGAACGCGCAAACACGCCTGATTTGGGATGTGTATACGCAGAGCGCACCGATTCAACAGGCGTTGCGCGTGTTGGGCTTTCAGCGGAGGTGAGGATGACGACGTTTTCTGTGCGGGATGGTCAGTTTTGGCTGGATGGCCAAGCTTTGCTTTTGCAGGCGGGGGAGTTCCATTACTTTCGCACACCGGCGCAAGAATGGTCGCAGCGCTTGGGGCTGTTGAAACAGGCCGGGTTCAATGCCGTGGCGACTTATATTCCCTGGTTATGGCATGAACCGCAACAGGGCGATGTTGATTTGGATGGGCATACGTCGCCGCTGCGCAATTTGAGCGGTTTTTTGGACCTGGCGGCGGAGCTGGGCCTGTGGGTCATTGCCCGACCGGGCCCGTATATCATGGCAGAGACGCGCAATGAGGGCATTCCCGCGTGGGTGTTGGAGCGCTTTCCGCAGCTGCGTTTTGGGGGCACGCAAGACATGGTCAGCTATTTGCACCCCGATTTTTTGCGCTGTGTGCGTGCCTGGTATGATGCCGTGTTTGCGGTGCTTGCGCCGCGACAGGTGACGCGCGGCGGACGGGTGTTGCTGGTGCAGTTGGATAATGAGATGGGCATGTTGGCCTGGGTGCGCAATCAGCTGGATACCAATGCGGATACGATGGCGCGCTTTGCTGCCTGGCTGGGCAACATCACGCCACAAGCAGCTGTGCAGGCCCTGACGGAGGTCGGGCATCCGCAACAGGCGGCGCTGCTTGTGGCCTATCGGCAGTTTTACCGTTCCTATTTGGCCGAATATGCCCGCAGGCTGTGGGCGATGGCGCAGGAATGTGGGCTGGAAGTGCCGGCGGTGATCAATATTCATGGCTTTGGCAATGGCGGTAAGACTTTTCCGATTGGCCTTTCACAATTGGTGAGCGCGATGGAGCTGCCGGGCATGGTCAGCGCAACCGATGTGTATCCGCTTGCAATTGGGGAGGGGAATTTTCATCAGTTGTTGCTGGTGAATGCGATGACGCGCGCGTTGCAAAACCCGCAGCAGCCGCTTTTCTCGATCGAATTTCAGGCGGGAGGGAATCAGGATTTTGGTGGGGGGCAAACCTCGTTGTATGACTTGCACACGCGCCTATCGCTTTCGGTGGGAATGCGGGCGTTGAATCACTATCTGTTTTGCGATGGCGAAAATGACCCGCTGCTCAGCCCGGTGCGCCGGCATGATTGGGGGCATCCGGTGCGCAAGGATGGCTCTACCCGTCACCACTATGCCGGCTATGGACGGCTTTCGCGCACGTTGGCGGCCTATGGTCAGGATTTGATTTTGGCACAACCGCAAACGGTGACGACGATCGGCTTTCGATTGGATGACTTTGCAACCGAGGTCAATTTGCCTGCGACGGAGGATTGCACCCGCGAACTGACGCATCAGCGCGAGGTGATTTTATTCGACTTTTTGGGGCGTGGTTTGGCGCTTACGCAACGTCCGTTCAATGCGGTGGAATTGACGCGCACGGCGCTGGACCCAACGGACATGCCGACGCTTTGGGTGATGGTGGAGCAGCAGCTGGAAGACGAGCTGCAGCACAAGTTGGTGCGTTATGCGCAGCAAGGGGGACGGCTTATTTTGGTTGGGCGGCTTGGTAGGGCAGCGGTGTTACAGCAAGCACTCGGTATTGGCGCAGTGCATGGTGGGGAGCCATTTGTAATGGGCGAGCTGACAGTTTGGGGCGTGGAGCATATTCCGGCTGCGTTCATCGAACGCTATGATGGTGATTGGGCAGAGGTGTTTGCGACGAGTGCCGGGGCGGTGTGTGGGTTTGTGCAGGCGCTTGGGCAGGGGCAGGTGATGGTGCTTGGGGCCGCATTGGCAGCCAATACGCTGGAGGACCTGGCGGTATTCGAACAGATGGCGGCACGGATGGGGTGTCAGCGTCCGATTGCGACGCGGGCGTGGGTGGATGTGCGCCTTTCGGTGGGCGCGGGCGGAAAATTCCTGTTCTTGCAAAATTATCAGGATTGGCCGGTGGAGACAGGTCTGGAACAGGAGGGGCAGCCTTTGTTGGGCGGAAACACAATCCGTTTGGCGGGCAGGAGCGGTTGCATTTTGCCGATGGAGTGGCAGGTGCGCCCCGGTGTGCGGGTTGAGTTTCTGACCGCGGAGGTGTGCGAGCGGCTGGAGACAGCGGATGAGCTGACATTTGAGCTGGGAGGCGATGCCTGGGTGGCAGAGTTGCAGTTGGAGGGGTATGCTTTGTTGAACGAGGGCGCTCAGGCCTTGGGCGGTGGTCGTTGGCGGGTGAATGGGCCCGGCGCGCTGCGACTGAAGCGCGTGTGAGCGTGTTGTAAACCTGGGGTGGGCGCGAATGACACCCCCTGCAAGGGGGCCTACGGAGCTGCAAAACGAAACAGGCATCTGCCGCTGGACGAGATGCCTGCTCTGTTCAGGTGGGGGCGAACGGGCGCGAATGACACCCCCTGCAAGGGGGCCTACGGAGCTGCAAAACGAAACAGGCATCTGCCGTTGGACAAGATGCCTGCTGTGTTCAGGTGGGGGCGAAGGGTGCGAATGACACCCCCTGCAAG
>Ga0208695_1001325_pt1 | contig 20877 bp, 27 predicted proteins | sample AD_UKC111_MetaG_FD_184449 | JGI IMG/M metagenome (GOLD analysis project Ga0208695, IMG submission 184449) | Active sludge microbial communities of municipal wastewater-treating anaerobic digesters from Hong Kong - AD_UKC111_MetaG (SPAdes)... | ecosystem: Engineered > Bioreactor > Anaerobic >...
ATATGTAGTATTTTTCTACATACAGTATATCGCAAAAACGCCTTGAAGTCCAGTAGTTTCAATAGTTTTGCGAAGTTTTCAAAGATCGATATTACCTGTTTTTAACAGGAGTTATTGCAGTGGAATCAAGTATATAAGAGTGTATTTAGATGTTGAATGTAATACAGGTTATCAGGGACCAGGGACAGATCAGACGCAACTGCATGAATAATATGTATTACGAATTAGGTTGAGAGCCGGGAGGAATAATATGCCTGAACAGATAAAAAGTCATTTATCAAACTTAACAAACTTTGAAAAAAGAATAATAATAGCGGCTGTAATATGCCTAGTGGCCTATGCTCTTTATGTTATTATAAGGGAAATATACTATAACTACCGTCAGAGTGTTAACAGGAAAAACGCAGTTGTAATGCAAATAATACCAAGGGCCGGGACCGAAACAAAAGATATAACAGACTTTTTAAAATTTCTACATGGAATATTATTAGGTAGGCACAAATACCATGTAAGTTATGAAATTGTGGCAGAAGATAATAAAATCAAATTTTATCTCTGGACCCCAGGAGAGATTAAGGAAGTTGTAAAAAATAGGATAATGAGCAGCTTTAATAATGTGCAGATAAGTGAGGAAGTAGCAGACCCGCTGAACATTAAAAAGAAAAAGGTTAGTGTATCAACATTAAAAATCAGTAAACATTATCTATTATCTTTAAATACAGACGTAAACAATATTATAGACAGTATAACATCAGTTATGACAGGTTTAGAGAAGCAGCAAAGGTTAGTAGTACAAGTGTTATTAAGTGCAGAAAGTGAAAAATGGAAACGTAAAGGGGAAAGGGATTTTAGGTATTGTGAGAGACACAATAGGCCCTTACGCAAAGTTAATATACTTGACTACATAGCTGATGGAATAACGGCTATATCAAACGAATTAGGGAAGGAATTGCATGGGAAAGGAAGTACTGGAGGGGCAACATTTGACAGCATAGGAGGCAATAAGAAAAGTAAGGTTGATACGTCAGAACATAGAGAGGCATTATATAAGCTGAAAGAACCGGGTTTCAGTGTATGTATAAGACTTATTGGAGCGGGTGGCTGGAAAAAAACTAATCAAAGAATAAGCGGGTTAAGTGCTGCTTTTGCAGAATTATCCCACGAAAATAGATTTATAAGAAAAAACAATTATTTTTATTTTATACGTTACTCTGGCGGTGAGTTTGGAAAAGCCAAAAAAAGATACATTCAAAGAACCCTATCCAGTTTGTTATCTGTATCAGAAATTAGGTCCTTTGCGTTTCAACTGCCGACTAAAGCAAATGATTCTAACGAAATTGTAAGATATATGTCAAGGATAATACCGCCGCCGATAGCGGCAACAAGAACGGAAAACCCATTCGCTTTAACAAGGTGGAAGGGGAAAGAAGAAGTAATAGGAATAGTACTTAAGGACCTTCTAAGACATATAAACGTAACAGGTAAGACAGGTACAGGAAAATCAGAGTTTGTAAATTTATTTTTCAATACACTTGTACAAACAGGTTACGGCGGCTGCCTAATTGACCCTCATGGTGATTTATTTAGGGACGTTGTACCTCGTATTCCTGAAAGCAGGCGAAAAGATGTAATTCTAATGGATTTTAGCGAAAAGGACCATCCTGTACCATTCAATTTTATGCTGATAAAGAATAGGGACCCAATAGAAATAGAGCGTATCACCACAGAAATGTTAAGCGTATTTCAACGATTATTTTCAGAGGCATGGGGCGGAAGGACTGAATATTATTTTAGAAATGCAATTAAAACGGTCCTGGAAGTAGAGCCAAAGCCCACGATATTACACATAAAAAAGCTTTTTGTAGATGAAGAATACAGGAAAAAGATAATACCAAAGCTTAAAAACATTGCTTTAAAGGACTATTGGACAAAAGAGTTTGGTAAGGGTAATGGGGAAATGGATTCAGCAACAAGGACGGCACTACAAAGCCCATTAAATAAACTGGCGGTTTTTACTGATAATGAGCATTTACTATACTCAATATGTCAGGCCGATTGCATAGATTTTAGGCAGGCTATGGATGAAAAGAAAATATTAATTGTAAACGTAGATAAAGGCTCGGTGGGCGAAGAAACCTGTAAACTTATAGGTAGTATGATAATTACAAAATTAAAACTTGCAGCCATGAGCAGGAGCAACATGGAAAAGGCAGACCGTTTAAAAGCACCTTTTATAATGGCTGTAGATGAATTTGAAAACTTTGTAGGTCCTGAAATTGAAGTTATATTAGACGAATTAAGAAAGTATGGATTTGGTTTAATGATGTTACACCAACGTATAGAGCAGATACAGGACCTTAAAAGTGCTGTATTTAATAACGTAGGAACATTAATAACATTTCGTACAGGTATAGAAGATGCAGCATACTTGACTAAGTTTTTTAAGGGTTTGGACCCAGATGATATAGCAAACTTGGAAAACAGGCAAGCATATTGCAGATTACTTGTTAATGGAACAGAGCAACAGCCTTTCACATTCTGGACCTTAGATAGAATAGAACTAACAAAAGAGCAGGAAATAGATTACTACAAACAAGTTTATGAGCAGTCAATAGCAGGCCGCAAAAGCAGGGATGATTTATCAAAAGAACTCTACGGAGTAGAAGAACAAGAAGAAAAGAAGGTCATAGGAAAGAGGCAGGAAAAGCCTGAACAGTTTGAAGATATAGAAGAAGCCAGGGCCGAAGGAGCAACGGAGGAATGTAATACAGAATCCAACTGCGGCCAGGAACCGGTAGAAAAAAACTGTAATACAAATAGCTTTGAAAATGAGGAAATAACAGTAGTTGAGAATAGAGAAAGTAATAAGCCTGAAAGTGAAATTAATCAAGAACAGGAGGGAGAGCCGCCAACAGAAGAAGAACCAATAAGAAGGAGAGGAAGGAGGGACACAGAAGATGAGTGGTAAAAAGGGCAGCCGAATCCGCGAAAGAGCAGACCCAAAATTAATTGATGAAAATTATGTAGTAGAAAGCCGTATTACCGAAACAGGGCGAAAAATAATAGACTTAGTATATGAAATGCGGGCCGTAAAAACTAAAGATATTATAACCATTATGGGAGCAGGACAGCGGTATATACAAAAAGTATTACAAGATTTATACGAAAAACGGTTTTTAGATAGACGCTTTCCCCAAGCTTATTTAGGAGAGGGCAGCAGTCAAGCAATTTATTTTTTGGATGAAGCAGGAAAAATATTTGTAGCGGGAAGCCGCCGCATGGATATTAAACAAGTAAAATGGAGAAAAAGAGAAAATTTAATATATGGGCCTGAATTGCAACATACTTTAGGAATCGCAGGAGTAAGGGCCACAATAACAGAGGCTGCCAGAAAACGAGGGGGAGAAATAAAAGATTTCCGCGGAGACACCAGTACACGAATAACATTCAATTATGAGGCCCAAGAGATAATTTTTGAAGCGGACGCATTTTTAACCTATAAGGAAGAAAAAACGCTTTTTGATTACTTTTTGGAGTTTGACCGCGGAACCATGACAATACAGAACTTTACAGACAAAATAAAACATTATGAAGCTTTTTACCTATCAGGTGAATATAAAAATATGTACGAGGCGTACCCGGTAATAATGGTTATAACTACAAGCATGGCGAGGGCCCGCCATATGGTGGAAGAAGTAAAAAAACGCAGGACCGAAAAAGACATAATATACTTATTTACTAGCTTAGAGGATTTTGAGAAAGATACGTTTGGAAAAATATATATAACCGACAATTCAGGTCAAAAAGTATCTATTTTAGACTAAAGGGGTGATGGAAAATTTTAAAATAAAATGCTATTATATTTAAGTTAAAATTAAAGGTTACTATGAATAGTAAGATGTATCTAGGCACCTTACTATTTATGAGGAAGGTAACGCGAATACCTACACACACAGCAGGGAAGAAATTAAAAAAGTCCCTCATAGCAACCAATCATTATTATATTCATAAACTTTTAACTTTTCAACAATAATGGTGCGGGGGTGTAGGCAATAAATTCTATGCTGCCGTACTTTTTATATGTAATACAGCATTTCTTATAACTCTGCGTGATCTTCCTGCAAGACCTTACTACTATGTACTACAAAACAACTTAAGAGCCTTAAAATGGCTGCGAAAGGAGGTGCGGGAATGAGCCTATTTAAAAAAGAACCCAAGCAAGAAAAAAAGCAAAAACCAAAAAAAAGAGAGGTGAAAAAGGAGTATTTTGAGGAATCGAAACCACTTACTTACAAGGCAATAACATATTTTAAGTACATGTTTTGGCTTGTTGTAGCCGCAATATTGGTGTATGGAATTTTTACGGCTACTAACCCAGTACGGCCTAAAATCTACCGGGAAGAATACAAACAGGCTGTATGTGAAGGTGATACAGCAAAAGCCTATGCTGAACAGTTTGTAAGAGAGTATCTTACATACAAGGTAATGGACCAGGATTATAAATCCAGAATAACTAAATTAGCACCAAACATGGTAAGTGATGAAACAAGGCGTGGTTGGTCCACAGTAATAGAAACAAGCGTATTTAACACTAAAAAGTTAAATGATAAATTCAGCGTTATTACTGTTTATGCAAAGGTTAAACAAGGAGATACAGAGAGGGACCCCGGAAAAGTAAAGGCTTTGTATGTAAAAGTCCCTATTGCGGCATTAGACCAGGACAGAGTATATGTAAGGGATTACCCGGTATTTGTAGCGGCTCCAAATGATGCAAGACCAGAGAATTATACATATAAGGGAAAAGAAGTGGTAGACACAGTACGAGAAGAAATAAAAAGTACACTTCATAATTTCTTTAAGATTTATGATGTTGGAACACCTGAACAAATTTCCTATTTCCTTAAAGACAAGCAAAAAGTAAAAGGTTATGAAGGCAATTTTAAGTATGATAGTATTCAATCCATTCAAGCTTACCAATTAAACGGCAAGGATACGGAGGCTTTCGTAGTTGCTGAAATTATGGTAAAGGATGAACATGACACAACATTCAGGCAAACGTTTAATTTTAAATTGGAAAAAGATACTATTGACGGTAAATCAGCATGGTATATCAAAGAGTTTGTAGATGTAGGTCAAGAATATTAATTAATTAATTAATCGAAAGGGGCAATCAAAATGCAATTTTTAACTGATAAGATAAACCAATTTAAAACTTTAGCGGTGTCAGTATTTATGCTTATATTAATTGTTGTCGCTATAAAATTACTAGCTGAAAGAAAGATGTTAGCAATAATATTATTTTTAGTTGCTGCGGGACTTTTAGGATGGTTGGTATTGGACCCAAATGGTGCAGTAGCAACATTAAAAGGTATATTTTCATAAGCAAAAAGGAAAAGAGTGAGGAATATGGAAGGTAGAACAATAAGATTACCGTCATACAACAACATATGGCATATAAGCAAAACCTTAGAGCATATCAATGGTGTTCGTATTAGTTCTGTACCTATTGAGGTTATTGTTTATGTTGTAGCCGTTGCAGGTATGGAATTGTTAGCTTGTGCTTTAATTCCTCCAGTAAGAAAAATACCATTGCTTGTATTAGTTGCAATTCCAGTGGGTGCAGCATGGTTTCTAAGAAAGGTTAAGCTGGATGGAAGAAGCCCTATAAAGTTTTTTAATGCACTATTTAACTATGCTTTTGGTGATAAAACCTATGTGCATTTTAAACCTTTGAAAAGGGATGAAAAAATTGTCTTTAAGGAAATGATATCATACAGGAAGGTTATTAAGATATAAGGCCCCAAAAGGGCCTTTTTATCCAAATAAGGTCAAGAGGAGGTCACAAGATGGCAGCAGCAAAGCAGAGATATAAATTACCAATTTTATATTATGAAAACAATTTAATTTTTACAGTAGGAAAGAAAAGTTTTTTTAATGTATCAGGAAAGGAGTGTTGGGCCTGCTATAGAGTAGTTGGCGGCACATACGATTTTTTAAATACAACCGAAAAAATATTGATGTTACAAAAGGATAGTCAAGCACTAAAGCAGATTTATTCAGAGGGCCAATTAATTCAGGTGCCTACATCAATAAAGATTAATGACAATATTAATTATCTACGTGGAATGGCAACAGGAGAAATGAAAGAAGTTGGTATAGATTACCTGGATGATGCCGAGTATATTTTAAATGCTAACTATCAGGATACGCAAGGTCAAGAAATGAATGATTATGAAGTGTTTTTCCTTGCTAAGTTGAAAAAGCCCAGGACGTTAAAGGATTTTAGGGACGTAGTATTAAGCTTTTTCAAAGAACCATACAGGACAATAAACGAGGCATTAGCTTTAGATATTACTGAAATTTATAAAAACGAAATAAAGGCTTTTCAGGCACTTGAACACAGTTTAAGAAAAGCTTTAAGAAGTTCTATAAATATAACACCTGTAAATGAAATACAAATAGAAAAGTTAATAAAAGAACCGTTTTGGCGTGGGCTACAAATGCCGAAATCTCGCAGTAAAGACGCTTATTATGATGATGTAGCAAGGACACTAAAGGCGGGTAAGCCTTGGAAGCCTGCCTATGAAAAGCTGGAGATAGATGGGGAAATAGTATATAGGCCGTTAAAACGTGATATTTTAACCCTATGTTCAGGGGAGGTTAGGAATAAAACTTCACACATAGAAATATTCCACGAAGTCAATGGAGAGCAAAAAATAAGCTATCAGAAGCAAATTGTAATAGCAAATATACCTGATATAGACTTTCCTACTAACCGCGAGTGGATTTACAGGCTCAGAGAATTGCCCTTTCCTGTGTGGGCTTCTATCAGGATGGTAAAAGTAGAGTATACGGAAGTATTGGGAGAGATAAATAAGAAAAGGAAGGACCTTGACGACCAATTAGACCATAACAGGGAAGCAGGAGCCAAAACAAAGCAGGAGCATATAGAGCAGGACCAAGCTATAGACGACGCACAATATGATGTACAGAGTGAAAAGAAGCCATTTATATATGCAACAATCATTATAACGGTTGCGGCTGATGATTTACAAACGTGTACAGATCGTGCCAAATCGGTACAGGATTTTTATGATGGACTAGACATAGAAACTCATATAACAACAGCAGACCAGTTTAATTTATTCTATGAAACGCTTATAGGAAGTAAGCAGTATGCTATTGATTATTTACAAAGAATACCCCCGGAAACTTTGGCGGGTTGTATGATAACAGCAAATAATGCAATAGGCAATCAATATGGTTTTTATATAGGAACAACCGGGATAATTAGTAAACCTGTATTTTTCAATCCGTTTTATGCACCACAGGTACATAAAAGTCCAGCGGCAAGCTTTACAGGTACATTAGGTCGCGGTAAAAGTGCCCTTGCTAACCTTATAGCCTTATTAGCCGCATATATCGGGGCTAAAATCCTAATTATTGACCCAAAAGGGGACCGCGGTAATTGGGGGATTGAACTACCTGAAATAAGGCCGTATTTAAATGTTATTGACCTATCCCCTGCCGAAACGGAAAAGGGTAAATTGGATATATTCACCGTACTATTAAAAAGTATAGGCGGTGTTGATGCTCCAGAGGAAAAAAGAAAGGAAGTAGCTAAAACGGCTGCGGAGTTTGCTACATCAATTCTAGGTACTATTGCAGGATACAAGACTACAGATGAAAGAATGGAATACCTCGCAGATGCAATTAATGCGGTTGCAAAAAACGAACGTGTACCATGTATGTTAAAGATAATTTGGAAACTTGAAGAATTGGAAGAAGAAGCGAAGCAGGCCGAAAAAGAAAAGGCAGAAGAAATATATGGAAGGCTTGCAAGAACCTTTAGAAACATAATTAATAATACACGTTATGGACATTTGTTATTTGGGGATGGTACGGAGGACGTAATAGATATAACAAAACCTATAAATTTAGTTAATACTCAAAACCTTACAATACCTCCTAAGAACAAGCCCGAAGAAGATTTTAATTTCCAGGAACGTGTAGGAATGGGTACGTTGATATGTTTATCAGCTATAGGTATGCAGTTTGCTACCCAGGGAAGGGAAATACTAAAAATCTATCTCCAGGACGAGGCCAGCGTTTTCAAAAGGTCAAGTGAAGGCCGGGCAATGTTCAATAGGTTAGTTAAGATGGGCCGTACTGAAAATGCACCTATTTTTCTTCTAGGACAAAATATAAGCGATATTGGGGAAGACGAGGACACATTAGCCAACATTGGAACAATGTTTTGCTTTGGAACCAGTAGCCTTGATGAAGCAAAAAATATACTGAGGTATTTAGGTTTAAATGAAAATTCAGTTGAATTACAAAAGATGTTGGTTAACCCGGAACAGTTTGGAACAGGAATTTGCTTCATGCGTGATATTGACGGTAGGATAGCAATTATTGATGTTGACCTATTGTTAGAAAAATTCCGCAGGGCATTTGATACAAAACCGCAGCTTGTCAATGATGCTGCAAAACTTGAAGCAGAAGCCAAGAAAGCTATTGAGGAAGCAAGTGCCACAGATGAAAAGATAATGTTATCTGGAAATAACGAAAATGCAGATAATAGCGGGGGCGTTGCCTAATGTAATACAAAAATGAGCTGAAGATCTCACCGGCAAACAAAAAAGTGTATTACAAAATAGCTTTTAACACTTATAAGGAGGTTAAAGAAGGATGAAAATGCGACGCAAAATTATTTTACTTGTATATGCTATGCTGCTGCTAATTATATCTGTATCAAGTGTTGCACAAGCGGACCAAAGCCTACAGGGATTTATGCCAGATACAAAAACATTGACAAATGCTACCTTACAATCAACTTATGATAAATACCCAATTTGGAATTATACTTTTGATGGAGAAAGTATTAATGGATTTTTACACCCTATAGATTCGGCAGTACAAGATGTATTTCTAAATATAATCAATGCTTTATTTTTCCTTCATGTACTGTTAACAACGGTTGTTACATATATGCTTGTAAGCTGCTACAAGCTTAATATATTTAGCTTAATACCAGATGCTTTAAATAATGTGGTTATGGCAGTTAAGACAGCAACATTTGACGGATTTATAGAGGTAATAATAATATGTGCGGGAATATACGGAATATATAAAACCTTAAAAGGCCAGCAATCCGCTGGCTTTAGGGTTTGGCTTTCTTTGTTTATTATTATAGGTTTATCTGTATGGTTCTTTCAGAACCCGGCACTATTCGGAAAAAATCTTAATGAAGGTACACAGGCCATATGTACAAAAATTCTTTATGATACTAGCGGTCCTGCGGGGATGGCTGTAAACCAACCAATAACAAGCGGTGATGATGCCGTAGTACTAATGGGTAATCATTATTGGAATCTGGCGGTTATGAAGCCATATGAATTAATCCAATACGGAGATATTCAAAACAATGACCCGGAAAATGAATTTCTAAAATATGCACCTAATGACGATAAAAGGCAGGAAAACGCGGATAACCTAGCAAAAACAAATACTACTTTTACGTTGTCGGGTATAGGCGGTAGATTTGGATTAACCTTGTTTATGCTGGTTATAGGCTTAATATACAATGTTTGTATGTTATTAATATCAGCAATTATATTATATAACCAAGCAGCGGCCCTATTTTGGATATGTTTTGCAGGAATATTCTTTTTGTTTAGCCTGTATCCGTCACATGGGGGCCAGATACTTGTTAAATGGTTTCTGGAAACCTTCGGGTTTATGCTTAAAAGAATAACCATAACCCTAGCATTATCAATATATTTTTCTGTTACAATATCGCTTTATAATTTAGTCGGTACATACGGCTATTTAATGGTTATTGGGTTAAATATAATTATGCTGATAATAGCAATTAAGAATTTTGACAAAGTATATAAAATGTTATTAGGCTTAATTAGCTTTGATGCTGCTATGGTACAAAAAGGGATGAAGTCAGGCGGCAGCTTAATGAGTAAGGCAGGGCATTTAGCAGTAGCGGGCTATGCTTCCTATAAGGCGGTCCAGGGTGTTAAAGGCACAATGGAAAAGAGGGTAAGGAATAACTTTGATAAAAATAATAAGAGAAAAGCAGTAGATGTATTGGCCCAACGCTATGATAATGACAAAAAATCTGCTTTGTTTGCAGCAGAAGCAGAGTTATTCCATGAGTTCCAACAAGATAAAGAGCAAGCGGAATTAGATGCAAAAGTAAATGGTATGCCTGTTCAATACAACAATTTTGTAAAACAGGCCCAGCAGCGTAAAAAGCAGGGATTGAGCATGTTTACAGATGAACAGATAAAAGAAAGAGTAAAGGAAACAGAATTTGTAAAGTCTGTGGACGATAGAAAGCAGAAAGGATATACACCGTTTAGTGAGGGCCAGATAAAAAGCACTCTTAATAAAATGTATGAATTGAAAAAGGAAGGTAATGACCCTGGAAGGCTTACATATACGAATGTTGAAGGCAAAACAGATGAACAGATACAAGCGGACCAAAGAGAAAAAGACAGACGTATTAATATGGTTAAGGGAAACCTTGCAAATAGGAGTATTCAAAATAATGATGCAATAGAAAGGAATATAGAAAGTGGGGCATATAAGATACCTGGAAGTGGTGGGAGAACTACCCGGAGCCAGGAGCGTGAAAATGAAAATGTTGTTGATATTGCAAACTATAACAGAACCAAAGAAAATAAGCGGGATATAGACCTTAAAGAAGGAATTAACGAGAGGCAGCAAATAAATAATGCCAGGGAAAAGACCGAAAGGGTAAACAATGTAGAGACTGCCAACGTCAATACGGAGAACCGTAAGGAGCGGGCCGAGAGGGTAAACAATGTAGAGACTGCCAACGTCAATACGGAAAACCGTAAGGAGCGGGCCGAGAGGGTAAACAATGTAGAGACTGCCAACGTCAATACGGAAAACCGTAAGGAACGAACCGAGAAGGTAAACAACGTGGAGACTGCCAACGTCAATACGGAAAACCGCAGGGAGCGGACCGAAACAGTAGTAAATACAGAGAATACCAAAGTGAACAGGGAGAGCCGCCAGGAACGGACCGAAAGAATTATAGATGTTGAAAATACCAATGTAGAAACAGTAAATACAACAAATAAAAATGAATCTAAGATAAGTGCCAGGGAGGTATTAGCGGCTACACAAGCCATAAAGAACAGAAGTAAAGTAAAAGATTTATACGAGCAGTTGAAAGGTACAGGTACAGACAGTAAGGATAAAAGTAAGTAGTAAGTAAAGGGGGCAGCTAGGAGCATGGAAGAAGGTAAGAATGGCTTTGTTAAACAGGTTACAAAAGAGGTAACAAAGGATATTACTAAAAAGCTGCTTAAAAAGCATGGCAAGAAGGTCATAATTAAATTCTTGCCTGCTTTACTTCCCATAATCGGTGTTGTGGGCCTTATGTTATTAATATTAGTATTAATTTTAGCGGTAGTGAGTGCCGGGGCCTCTGGAAGCGTAGTACAATCAAGATTTCAATTTAGAGCCATACCAAGCCAGCTATTAATAGATGCTTACAATACATATGATAGCAATTTACAAAATAATATTGATGCTGATTTCTGCCAGATGGTTACTTATACACTGATTAAGGGAGGGGTAGAAAATTATAGCCCACAAATATTACAGGACGCTATAAATAAAATTAAGCAAGGTAATACATTAGAAAGCCTTTTAACAACTAAAGACGAAAAAGAATCGTATGATATGTATTTAAAAATGGTACAGAATTATGTGGGAAGTTATGTAGGTGTTTACTCGCAGCAAGTTGATGATGGAAAAGGGGGGAAGAAAACCAATAGACACGCCTATATTAAAAATTTCTTTCCTATTCCTGAATCATGTTTACAGCAGACCGCACAACCAACAGGACCGCCACAACAAACGAGAACTAATTTTACTTATACATTAAATAATGATTTTGGGGATGACCGTTCATATAACAATAAAAAAAGCAGCCATGACGGTAATGATATAATAGCGGTTGGCGGTACTCCTATATGTGCGGTTGAAGATGGTAATATTGAAAATGTTGGGTGGAATGAAATGGGAGGATATAGGATAGGAATAAGGAGCCTGGACGGGAAAAAATATTATTATTATGCTCATATGCTTGTAAGTCACCCATATGCAAAAAACTTTCAGAAAGGCGATTATGTGGCGGCGGGGGACGTAATAGGTTTTGTGGGTGCCTCTGGATATGGGGCAGAAGGTACAACAGGTCAGTTTATTGAACATTTACATTATGGTTTACAAATTAAGTATGATTTGGGACAATTAATACAAGGTCAAACGCCTGAATATTGGGTGGACCCGAATCCATTATTGAAATTCCTTGAAGCAACAAGAAAAGCCAATTTAATAAAAAATAATGAATATGATTATGTAAGGGATAAAACAGGGGACCCACCTGTTTAATAAAAATCAACTATAGAAAGGGATGGTAAGAATGAAAAGAGTAATAGCATTATCCTTAATTATTGTATGTATAGTGATGGTTTTTGTAGCCTGCGGCGGTGGTGGCAGCAGCGGGGACAAATTTTTAGGTACATGGGAAAAGGCCGAAAAGGGCAAAACTGAAATGACTATAACAAAAGATGGAGACAATTACAGCATTAAAGACAATGTAGGCACTATTCCGGCAGTCTATAAAGATGGGAATTTAATAGCAAATAACGGAGTATCACAAGTAATTGTTACGATAGACGATAATGGTTATTTAAACATTGGCGGCGAGAAATACAAGAAAATAAAGTAAAATGTAATACAGACATTTGGGAACCATGAGCAGATCAGACACAGCTGCATGAATAATATGTATTACAAATAATCTGGAAAGGGGCAAAAGACATGAATTATGAGGAAAAAGCTATAGAATTCGTACTAAACACTTTTAAGAAAAACACATTGAAAAGACTTTTAATATTTGGAGTACCTTTGTTAATGCTGAATATTGCATTTTTTATTATAGCAAGCAGGTTAAATGAATTAGTAGCCCTGGCGGTCAGATGCGGACCAACAGCATAGTAAATTTAATTTAGATGTTAACCCGGTAACAGGTGCAGCGGTTGGAATAGTAGACACAATAAAAGAAATAATAATAACTATAATTGGCCTTATAATGACCGTTGGCCTGGGTATATTGATTTTATACTATTCCAAAACCATAATAGCACAATTGGGAGCGGTCCCAAAGGTGGGTAAGTATGCCTATAATTTAACATATGGTATTGCTATATTTCTTATATTGGTTGGAGTATCAGGAAAAAGGACAATACGCCATATACCCATAATAGGGACTATATACAATTCATTACATAGGATGATTGACAAAGGGGCCAATTTAATAAAACGTGTGCTGATATTTTTAATATATGCGTCCCTAGGAGCCGTAACAATAGTGTATAACTATAGTTATTTACATGATGGTATAGTATATATTATTGGGCTGCTTTTCGTAGCTGTAGCCATATTTCCACATAGGACATTTTTACATTCGTTAGATGGTGGCCTTTTATTATTTTCGGTATCAGCCTTATATTTAAGTAATAAGATAGGCTATACATACCTTGCAAATGCCTTTATTATAGGCTATTTTAGCCATTTATATTTGTCGGATATATTAACAAAAGAAGGGGTTCCTTTGTCGTGTATACCTACCGTAATAAAGGCTTTACGATTACATGAAATACTTAATAAATTTAAGGCTTATAGGGCCATCTACAGGGTTTTAAATATCAGGATAGTTATACCTTTGACCGAAACCGGGAGCAGGGAAGGTAGCATATTTGAATTGTTTTATGTTGCAGTTATTATGATTGTTGCAATAATAGCATTTTTTAAAATCCCTCATGCTAGTTTAAAACTAATATAAAATAAGGCCCAAGGGCGAAATGTATTACATGATTCTTTTCCGGATGCGAACCAGGGCCAATAAATTGTATTACAAAATGGTATAAAATTATTAACAAAATAGTTTACAATTTATAAAATGGGTGGTATAATATTATTAACAAAACAGTTAATAATATTATAATTCGGAGGGGTAAGGGATGAAAGATTTAATAAGATTACAAAGTATAGGCTTAGTGAAAGGAACGCCAGCAAGTGAAATAAAGATAGGGGACGTATTAGTATGGAATTTCGGTCATACTTCCACAGTAAAAGAGGTTAAAAAAAATAAAACAGGAAATACGCTGCATTTAACTACTATAAGCGGAAGTGATGGCAAGGAATACGAAAGAAAAATAAGAGTATCGACATTAGTATGTATAGCGAAAAACGGAAAAATAGAAATGGTATGCTAGTATTCGCGGCGATGGCTTGCCGCAAGCCATCGCCGCGAATATTCCTGGGTTCCCCTTCGGGAATGGTATCGAAAACGGAAAAATAGAAAGGTTGTGTTTAGAATGGATAATTTAAAATTAAAGCAAAAGATGGACATAGAAAGAATGCAATATGGTGTATATGCTGACGATAGATTAAAGGCGGTATTCGCCTGTTACGAAGATGCGAAGGACTTTGGAAGTACATATAAAAAATCTTCAAATATCGAGATTGCCCCATTACCTTATTTTGAGGTTAGATTTGGAAAGTAGGGGAGCCGCCGCCGCGGTTCTCTATTTTTTTATAAAATAGTATAAAATTATTAACAAAAGGGTTTACAATTTATAAACTTTATAGTATAATAAAATTAACAAAAGGGTTAAAAATTTTATACATAGGGGGAATCAAAAGTGGTAAAAATTCAAGTAGTAAGTTTAAAGGTAAAAAAAGAAAAGGTTATAACGCTTAAAGAAAGGATTTCATTTCCTCAAGATGCTATGGACGTACTTATAAAATATATAGGGGACAGTGATAGAGAAAACTTTATAGTAATTGCACTAGATACAAACCTACATATTAACTGCATACATACCGTCAGTATTGGCACATTAAACATGACCCAGGTTCATCCAAGAGAAGTATTTAAAATAGCAATCTTAGCAAACGCAAACAGTATAATTGTAGGGCATAATCACCCATCAGGAAACCTTACCCCTTCAAATCAGGATATAGAGGTTACAAACAAATTGAAAGAGGCCGGAAATATGTTAGGGATACAAGTAATAGACCACATAATAGTATCGAGTACAGAGGCTATAAGCCTAAAGGAAAAGGGTTTAATATAAACCCTTTTCTAAAAAATAGTATAAAATTTTTAACTTGAATATTTACTATTTATAACTAAAGGGGTATAATCAAAATAACATAAAGGTTAATAATTTTATACGAAAGGGTGTAGTAAATGACGCATACGCGGGAAAGTTATGATAATCAAGTAAAGGAATTGATTGAAAAGTCTGGGAAACTTATAAAAATAAAGGCAGAAGCAGAGTTTGACTTACTATATAGGGCGGCATTGGGAGAAGAAGTAGAAAATAAAAACGAATTAGTAGAAAACATAGTAAAAACCTTATTTATGCCAGCTTATGGCAATGAGCCTTTAATACCTTGGAATTTTTTTAATACTGCGGTTGGTGAAATAATTGCGGCTGTAAAGTTTGGCACAGAAAAAATACTGTTCATAAATGAAATTGCAGAATTAACAGGTTATTCAACACCATATATCTTTAAAGAGTTGAAGAATGGCAACTTAGAGGGCCAAAAAAGAGGCGGAACATGGGTAGTGAATGAAAGTTCAGTATATAAGTATATGGAGAAAAAGGGCAAGAGCCTTAAAAAAGGAGGAATTTGAAAATGAGGTATGACGAGCAGGAAGAAAGATTTATAGGGCCTGAAATGGAAGCGGGAATAATTACAGGGACCAACATGGACCCAATGCAGGCGTCCCGGTATTATGAGTTTGTTAAAAGGTCAAATATGGCCCCTGACGATACGGAAAGGACTTCACTGTTTTTCATCCTTTCAGGGAATGATGATTTGTACAGCAAAGTGAACCACATTTATAACTTTGATGAAAATTCGATTAGGCCAGAATGTTTTAGTACAGTAGATTTATGCAGTTCATCAAAGGCACTTGTGAGATTGGGGTTTAACCTATTTAATGGCTATACAGATGATTACACAGATGTATTAAGCTTATTTTGTAACTTAGATAGTCAAAATTCAAAACTCGCTATAAGTGCAATTATGATAAGAAAGGGATTAATGGGGGTGTAAGTATGAGTGAGGCAAGCGGCAAAGGTAAAGTACGTTCTATGCGACTTAGTACCAGGATAGAGGAAATTATAAATAATCAGCCTGGGGACGATTTCACAAAAAAGCTGGAGCGGTTTGTACTGGAATTAAATGATACCATAGACGACCGCCGAAAGTATTTAGACAAGGTAAACAGGGAGATAACACAAAAAGAGCAGGAGTTAAGGAATATAAAAAATAAAATATCTTCAATAGGTGATATTGCAAAAAGCATTAGTAAAATTCAAAGTGAAATAGAGCATTTAGGCGATAGTATAAAGCAATATAAAGTGATTTAAGGAGGTTGTTGAGTATGCCTAAAATAAATATTGTTATGACAAAGTGTAAACGGTGCGGTAAACCATTAGTCAAGACAGACCGTTCATTATACGGCCTTGATACGTTAAAAGAAAAGTATGGGGATATATGCCAGGATTGTATGTCAGAAGATGAAACAATGGAAATGTTAAGAGAGCAGGGCCAGGGAATAGCTGCTAATCTTTCAATAAATAGAAAGTAATTGTAATACACTGAAAGATCCTGCAGCACGCTGGCAATGAAAAATATGTATTACAAAATGTAAGGAGGGCCAAGATTGAACGTGAAATTTATTGAAATGCTAAAAATTAAATACAATCAGTATATTGAGGATAGGGAAGATTCAAAAGCAGCATTATTATTACAGACTATTAGCAAAATAGATAGTTCAAAAGCTGATAAAATACTTAACGCAAAGATATTAAAGCCTTCAATAACACGAACGGATAATTTCATATCGGAAGTGCAGGCCCACAAAGATAAAGTAATAGAAATAGCAGACAATTTAAGTGATATATACGATTTGAATTTGGATGAAGAAATAAGAAGCCTGAGAGAGTTTAATATAGAAACGGTTGAACATTGTAAGGATTTTGCGGCATATACAAAAGATATGAATAAAAAAATATACCGGGCTGTTAAAATCAAAGGCATTTCATTTATGGGGCAGTTTTGGACTATTTACGAAATATTAATCTATATAATCTTGGTGGGATTAACGGCTTATATTGCCAGTTCGGTCCATTCGTTTAATATATGGGCGTTTGTACTATTAACCATATCAATAGCAGCATTTTACTTATATGCGTTTGAAAGAAAGGAGGGGAAGGTACTTTTAATATCACTGGTGGCCCTGATAGGGTTTATATTTTTGATAGTGAGGTAATAAAGTGTCGGACATATTAAAAATAAGGGGAAAGAGGAAAAGCGGTCTAATAAAATTAGACCGCCCCACAGGATAGCCCGCCAATCTGCCAAGAATACCGGGAATCCCAAAAAGTATTATATCCTCTTTTTTCCTTAGAAACAAGGGGGAATACCTTATGAAAGAGGAAATAGAGGCAAGACGTAAGAGGCTATTGGACAAGTTAAATACTGATGAAGTATTAGAATTATATTCTGATGAAGTATTAAGTTTATCGCAGCAGCTTGATGAATCAATAATAAAATTTTATAAGTGTAATACGAATGACCCGGACCAGGCCGCGGCAGCTGCGAAAAAATGTAATACAAATAAAGGCGTAAAAGCCGTATGACGGAGGTTATTGAAATGAAAAAAACATATTTATTTTTAGTTATTGTAAGTATATTATGTTTGTCGGCCTGTAATAGTGGTGGTACAGATAAGTTTTTAGGCACCTGGGAAAAAGGAAAAGCGGAAATTACTATAGAAAAGGAGGGAGCGAATTACGTAATTAAAGATAATATTGGCGGTTTGCCTGCTGTTTATAACAAAGGAAACCTAGTAGTGGATAATGGAATAAATCAGGTAACAGTTTTTTTAGATGAAGGCTATTTAAACATTGGAGGGGAGAAATACAAGAAAATAAAGTAAGAAATGTAATACAGGTTTTCAGGGACCAGGAGCAGATCAGACGCAACTGCATAAATGATATGTATGACAATTATAAGGCAAAGGGGGTGAAATACGTTGGTCTTTTACATATTACTATTTGTTTTTCTTATGGTTGCTACAGTTTATATAACAGAAGGTATGTTTATGAAAAGAGCAATAAAACGGTTTCATAAAGGGAAAACAAATTATTGTCCTGATTACCTTGAAGTAAATATTTCTACCATTACAATGAGGTTATTTGATAAGCTAATTGATTGGTGGGAAAGGAAAAACAAATCAAATTAAATGGGAGGGTTTTGAATGGGTTTGTATAGGTTTATTGATGATATGTGCGGGTAGATGAATATAGTTATAGTTATTATGATAGGGATAAAAGAAAGGCGTTGATTGCCAAAATAGTGGTGACTGCTTTCTTTGCCGTTATAGGACTATTAATAGCGTTTAGTATTTATTCAAAAATCGCTAGTATGTACGCCTCGCCGCTAGTATATATTGGCAAGATTGATACGTTAAATATACAAGAGGATAAAACAACTTTAAGGGTAAAGAGCCTTATTGAGCCTGAAACAGGTATTGTAAAATGGTTTGGGCTTGCAGATGAAATAATTTGGACAGGAGTTAAGGAGCCGACAGAGGAAAATAAAAAAATGCTTATGGTAAGTCAGTTTGATGAAACATTTACATACGAAGGAAACTTACAGTTTAAACAAGGCGATATAGTTAAAATTTATGCTAAAGACCTGAAAATAAAAGAGATAAAGCCAGCAAGTGAAAAAGATATAATAAACGGAAAAACAATAGTAATTAGAGGTAAGCTTAAATCCTATAAAGAGGGCAATTCTAGTTATACTTTAGCTTTTAGTATTACTGATAAGCAGATAAAAGGAGCAAAAAAATCCTGTGACCTCACATTTAATAAAGATGGCACTAAATATACAGTCGGTAAAGAATACGAGGTTGTAAAAGACTTTGATAAGGGGAACTGGAGCATTACGGAAATTAAAACGTCACATTGAAAAGGGGAAATATTATGAATGAAATAGGCGGCGATGGCCCAATTGGAGGACCTATTAAGGATATAGGAAAGTATGGATTTATAAGTATTTCAATAACCTTAATAGTTGTCTTATTAGCGAAAGTGCTTTTTTCAGACTTAAGTAATATTAAAAAATATAGTATATCTGCTTGTATAGGTTATTTTTTCGGTGCCTGTGGGGGTTTGTTAACATTAACACATTTATACAAAGGAATATCTTTAATTGTTCTATCTGGACTATATTTAGGAATAGGCATATTTTTTACAGTAATGACACTTATAAATGCTTTAAAACGCTTTAAGAAAGGCTTTAATCATTGACAAATCTTTAACATTCAACAAAACTAAATTTTTGTGTAACTCAAAATTATTAAAAATCCTATTTTAGACGATTTATGACGATTATATTAAATTAGCCCTTTATCCAAACTACGAAAAAAATATATGATAACCACAATATATTGTGGTTTGGGTAAAAAATACTTTTCTCTTAATAGCTTTAAAATGCTTTGATTTTCGGAAACTCAAAATTGGGGGTTTTTATATGTCAGAAGAAAAGAAAGTAATTAAAATAGTGGATACTGTTAAAAGCGAGCCTGTAAAGATTATAGAGCCTATAACGCTGAAAGGTATTATGAAGCCTATAAATTTAATAAAGGGATTTATAGTAAAGTATCCTAAAGTATCAATTTTTATATTAGCTTTAATAAGTGCGGTTGTTATATTATGCACTATGCAAGAAGTTCAGCTTAGAGGGATACAGGCCCAGGAAGCACCGTTAAACTCAATTGAAAAAATTATAGTAAATGGTTCAAGCCCAAGAATGTACTATAATCTGGAATACTCTATTAATGGTGAGGTAAAAAAAGATAGTATACTATGTACCACTGGTATTATGGCGGCTCCAGAAGTGCCAATAAATCGAAGTAAAAAATATAAGAATCCTATTGTAATCTATAAGAATGTACAAAAAGATAGCCTGTTTTTACAAAAAGGAATTTATCTTAAAAAAGTCTGTTTGCCCGAAGATTACAAAATAGTGGGTGAATGACCTAAATGTAATACAAAATTTTAGAGTACGTCTGCATCAGGAAGAAAGCTTCGTAATACAAAACAATATAGGAGGTTGATTATATGGCATTTAAGGCAAATGTAGAAGAATTAATAAAAGGTTATAAGGAGGCTTTAAAAGGTGCCTCTGGAATGACAGCAACAAGCTTATTAATGGACTTAAATGGGCTTATACGCCAACAGAAGGAAGGAGTAAAGGAAATAATAATAATGGACCCAAAGCAAGAATACAAGTTACAAGAAGCCTTGCAATATGTTCAAAAATTACTTGATAAGGCACCCTGTACATGTGAAACGGAGGAAGGTGAAAATATACATTATTGTGACTTCTGCCGAGCCTCAAAGATGATTAGGGATGCTTTGGAAGAACAAGAGGAATATTTGGATGTAGAGAATCCGTTTAATGAAACGAATAAAGACCCCATAAGGAAAACGCCATACTTAAAAGTTGTAGGGTATAAAGAGGCTTTTGAAGATGGTTATAAAGTTGTACCAGAGCCAGGATATTCTATTATCGATATGGTTTGTAATGAAGTGTTTTATGATATTTCAAAGTTTAAAGGTGATTCCACTGCATAAACTCTTTTTTTACAATAGATGTACCTTGACAACTTCACGCAATAACCATTATTAGGAAAATATCAAGGGTGTTTTGCTAATATTTACTAATTTG
>Ga0208695_1001326_pt1 | contig 20863 bp, 21 predicted proteins | sample AD_UKC111_MetaG_FD_184449 | JGI IMG/M metagenome (GOLD analysis project Ga0208695, IMG submission 184449) | Active sludge microbial communities of municipal wastewater-treating anaerobic digesters from Hong Kong - AD_UKC111_MetaG (SPAdes)... | ecosystem: Engineered > Bioreactor > Anaerobic >...
AAGGTAATTTCTGACCCCAAATTAGTAAATATTAGCAAAACACCCTTGATATTTTCCTAATAATGGTTATTGCGTGAAGTTGTCAAGGTACATCTATTGTAAAAAAAGAGTTTATGCAGTGGAATCAATATTAAATTTTCTAAAAGAAATCTTGTTCATCAAAAACAACTCCGCTTCCTTGCTTATCTGCCGTTTCTACTACAACTTTATCCTGTTTGTTATCGAGCTTCGGTTCATCTGCAACATTTTTCAATTCAACAGGTTTTGGCTTTTCCTCCGGTTGTTTTTTTATCTTTTTTTCTTCTGCTTGTTTACCACTCTCAACGGCTTTTACTTTTAACTTTTCTTTTGCCTTCTCCTGTATAACTTCTTTTAAGGATCTCTTTTGCGTCTTATCCTCTGGATCCTGAGTATCTGTCGAAGTATCTTTTTTAATCCTGAATATGTTTCTCAACCTATTCTCTTTTACCCTGGTTTCATCATCCTTTTCTATTTCCTCTACTTCCTCCATAACGCTTTCTATTTCTTCCTCGGTAATGTTGTTACCTTCGATCAGCATTTTTCCATTTTCGTATTTGCCCTTTTTCATATAAGACGTTTTAAAAGCATATGCCTGGAACTCCCAAGTTTCGTTACCTATTGCATACATGAAACGTCCTTTAATGTCTGATATTTCGGTTGCCTTAGTGTTACCAAGTACCATTTCAGAGTTATAAGAATCAACCATTCGGCCCGATATACGTACTACAAGATTGGCCTTTATCTGACCGGTGAGAATTTTTGCATCAGGCCTTTGCGTCGCAAGGATCATGTTTATTCCAGGAGCTCTTGAGAGACGAGCCAATTTACTCATTTGTTTTGATATTTCCTCAACCTCTCGTTTTTCTTCCTTGTCGGCTCCATCCTTATCCAGCATTTCGCCTATTTCATCACACAAAAGCACTATCCTACAAAGTTTATTTTTAGGGTGTTTTTGATTGTATTCCTCCAGATCCCTTACACCTTCCCTTTTAAACAGGGCCATTCTCAACGTGTTTTCCTCTGTTAACTGCCTTAATACCTCTATGGCTCGCTTTCGTTCAGTTATAACCTCTCCAAACTGTTCAAACGGCCCAAACTCAATACCGCCTTTAAAATCTACCATGAACGGTTTTGCACCCTTGCGTATAGCTTGCCAGCTCATACATGTTTCCAGTACGGATTTACCTGAACCGGTTAGACCTGCTATAAGGATATGAGGACTTTTAACCAGGTCAAATGCCACTTCCTCCAACATGCTAACACCGGCCACTATTTCAAACTTGCCATCATGGCTTTTAGTTTCTTTACCTTTCTTTTTCCCCTGTTCCTCTGGCAGATCCATTCGGATAAACTTATTATCCCAGGGTATAAAGTCACCCAATCCATGCTCTGCCGCTATTGTATGTAAAGTTACTTCCTGCCTGGACTTTCTTGCCGGTTCAACCTTCACTATATGACAGTTCATTATAGTTTCAAGGTCAGGGCCTCTCCGCTTCCATTCCTGAATAGGAATATTACTTTTAAAAGTTAACATAGTTTTTTTACCATCCTGCCACTTTTTCAATAATTGCGGAGTATTTTTAATATCATATTTTTCACCGGTAAACCCATCCACTTTCTTTTTAAGGCCACTAAAAAAGCCTATTTCCTCAAACATATCAGCCAACTGTGTTTTATCCTTTTTGTATTCCTCACCTTTATAATAAAGGTAAAGGAAAGGTAGAGCAAAACCAATATACACAAGATATTTTAACTTTGAAATAATTAAAGCCGCACCTTCCAGCTTTTCTTTTTCATTCGGCATCAGGCTCCATATATGTACTCTAAAACGTATTAAGGCCCAACCAATTAAAACCCACATAACCAGAAATATAAAATTTGTTTTCTTGCTCGGCAATCTTTTTATCCCAAAGATAATAACTCTTATAAAATTGGTTATACCTTTAATGACTGACTGTATAAGGTTTTCAAATTCTTTCTCGTAATAATTACTCATTTTTTTCTACCTCGTTTTCTTGCAGATCCCTTTTTAGTTGATGTTATACGCCTCCTGTTAAGGTATATATTTGTAAATTTAATATCAGAGTGGCCCAATTCCTCACCAACTTGCTCCTTTGCCTTCATCCTCTCCAGACCTTCTTTTTTTAAATCATTTAGCCTTTCTTGAGCGTTTATTCGCCGGAGATCGTGGGTTTGAATACCATATTCCATGGCCTTATGCTTGATATAATCACTAGAATAGAATAAATTGCTATCATCCGCATTTTCAACAAACTTTTTTAACCTATCATACAACCATTCATCGGATCTAACATTTACGTCTCGTGGCTTAATCTTGCTTTCTTTTTCATCCTTTTTCCTTTCCTTCTTGCCATATCTAACATGTAAGCGTATGGATCCATCATCATTAAAAGTTATATCTTCCTTCTGGAGCTCTGCAATTTCCTTAACTCGCAATCCTGATTTAAGCTGGAGCCGCAACCCAAGTTTTAACTTCTCGTTTCTTATTGCGTTTATTTTCCTTTTAATAGAATCATCGTTCAAATCAACCGGTTTGTACTTCTTCTCCATTAAATCCCAACCTTTTTAAAGTTTCTACGGTAGATTTACGAACAGTTACAACCCTCATCATTCTTCCGTTAATTTTCTGCATCGTAGTAAATGCACCGTCATTGGTTATCAAAAAACCGAGGCTCCGGAATGTAGATAAATAAAACTCAACTTGCTCCTTCCCCACTCCCAATTCCTCAAGGCCCTTCTTAAAAAATACCGGCTTATAGTTCCAATAATCTCCCCCCTTCGTTTCAACATACGGCTTACGCTTGACTTCAAATGCCTTCCTCTCCAGCCGCTCCACTGTGCCCATGAATACCCGGCACACGTCCTCAATCGTCACAGCGTCCACCCCCTTCCATATTGCAGATTTCCTCACATATTCAGTCATATTTATTTCTCATTTCATTCAGAATAAATATTCCTATTTTGTGTTATTAAAATTTTGCGTGCATGAATATTATGTAAAAGTCATTAATAACATAACTTAGGTAGCCGCTAAAACAATAGATATTATAGTCGAAAATGAAAGCAAGTGTAAAAATGCTAATTATCTACTCGATTATCTATTCTATTATCAAAGTCCTTAACTACTAAATTTACTACTACTATTCTACCATAACTTTCCTCTGTAAACAATATAAATACTAAAATTTAACCAACTTTTGCATATAAACTTTAGTATGTAAACACCACTCTACCGCAAATAATATTATAAAAATATGACGTGTAATTTAATATAATAGCCTCATTGGAGGTATACCGTTATGACAATTAAAGAATACAGGATCCAAAACAACTATACCCAAGAATCCCTCGCCAGAGCATTAGACATAACACTAAACCATTACCAAAAAATAGAAAAAGGTAAATCAATCCCTAATGTTTTAATAGGCCTAAACATGGCTAAATTACTAAAGGTAGACCCATACACCCTATTTAATATAGAAAAACCGGACTGACTGACCGAATTATCCATTTCAGTATTTTCCGTATACGATAAAAAACCAGTACAGAGCCAGAGCCAATTTAAACTCCCTGCCTCTATACGCCCGACAGATAGTACCAAATCAGAATACAACGCAGGGCGGTGCACGGCCTCCGTGTTTGTTACATAAAGGACAAAAAGAATTCTCTGTAACAGGCTCCACAGGAACCCAAGAACAAAAACCCGAAACAACCAAGGCGTATAAGTTAAGAAATTATTGCCGCCGAACAAGACACCACCCGAACAAGCCATTTATCAATACCCTCCAGACAATTACAACCTCATTTTCTATGTACAAACCGTGTAAAACTTAGTATTTTTTATGACTGCATCAAGATTTTTTGCAGTCATTGGGTGCTATTTTCAATTCTATTCGATTTTCCGGAACCAAGATTTATGACTATACACATTTAGATAAAGCTCTTTTAAAACCATTTTAGAGCGTCTAGCCAGTATCAGGAGAGCCCCGATCATCTGTACTTTTATTAATCATAAATGGTTCCCCACCGGCGGCCATGCTCTCCACCCTTTGAAAGTCTGCGGCGGCCGTATATTTGCGTTTTCTCCTGTCATTAATATTAATAATCTTGTAGGATTGCAGATATATAGCAAATAACTTGCCCTGGTTGTATACTGCAAAGCCTAACCCTTTAAGCTTCTGTAATAGCTTATATACTCCATTGATTGTTTTATATCCTAGGAGCTCCTGGATCCTCTCCATGCCAACCCGGGTTTGTATGTAACTACCATCTTTGCTAACCTTATAGCCACAGAATAGCAATTTCAAGTAGTGTTTCAACTGCTCTCCAAACTGGTTATATACGCCATTATCCCAAAACTCATTTGGGAGCTTCCAATAAGGGCCCTGATCTTGTACTTTGTTGTACAGCATTACAGAATCACCATTTTGGCTAAATACAAAGTTTGTTCCAGATAGCTTGCATAATTCTTTAATAGTCCTCTCCTGTAGCCCTTCTGCTGTTAAAGAGAACCACCGATTAAATAAATTATTTCTGGACAACTGCAAAACAGCCTTATAATGACGTAGACTTGCTTTGTTCCTCCAAAGTGCATCAATTATAACCCTCTGGATTTTAAATTGTTTATACTCCTGTTTCTCTGCTTTTTTGTATGGATTAAAAGGGCAATTTTCGCAAGTACAATCCTCTAAGCCCAGGATTTCTTTTGCTTTATCACATGCAAATTTCTTTTTATTTCTGTAAACAGATTTTGCTTTTGCGTGGATCCTGTTTGGGCTCTCATAATCCCATTTGTCAGCTATCTCCTGTAAAATCTCATATGTTTGCTCCTGGGAGTACCCAAGGGCCTTATAGTGATAAGCCACCGATACTAGGGCAAAGTTTTTCTTTCCGTCCTCGATCTCGTTCTCATGGATATAGTTAACGCAGTTCCTTTGGCCTGGCTTATATAACTGAACCGTTTTGTTTTCTCCTGTGCCCTTCTGGATCTGGCCCGGGCCTGGGATCTTTCCGGAATATGTGTATGAGCTCACTGGCTTTATTTTAATGTTTTCCTTTGCTGTTTCGTAGAGCTCTGTAATTGCAGGACAATAAGACCCTGGAACGTCATAGTTTAAGGATCTCTTATTCTTTGTCAATTCTCCTTTTATGCTTGGGTTATTTCTTAATTCCCTCAACTCCTGATATGTAATAGGCACGAAATAACCGTTATTGTACCAGGTGTTAGGCGTTTTCATCAAACCATTATGTTTATATATTAATTTATCTGCATACTCCAAACTTACGCCCTGGCTTATGTGCCTATACATTTCACTGTATATAACATGGAGATCCTTTGCCGGTGTCAGGTTGTAGCAAACAGGGTTAAGCATCACATATATAGACCGTGAGTTATTAAGCAGGATTAGAACGTCCTTTTCCTCCATACCCATTTCATATATTAGGTATGTCACCAGTAAATATGCTTCCATAAGCATTTCTTTGTATTGCCTATCAAAAGCCATTTCTTTATGTTTCCAATCCACCTTAAAGGAATCCGGCTTTACTTTGGTTTCAAGCTCAAAAAACATAGGGTAATAAGCCTTTTCGGTTTCATCCCTCAAGGCCCTGCCGGTCTTATTAAGATATGTATTGTAAGTCTGCATAGACATGTGAGAGAGCATACGAAGTCCAGGCGTTAATAAATACTCTAACGCTTTTTCTATTCTAGTTTCATATTTTCCCTCAACTTTGCGATACTCCAAAGGGCCTCCAACAACTTCCGTTATGCCGTAATACCCCTGGTAAGTCCAAAAGTCCTTTATAAGATTTCCCAACTTTATCCATCCTCCCTTCTTTTGTAAGTGTATCGGTCTAACCGGCTCTCCAGGAGGACAAATAAAAAATCCTCCCGAGTTTTATTTCTGGAGGATTTATATACCTTCTTGATTTTTTCTTCATTTTGTATTACAATTAAAAGAGCAAATCAAAAATTTATATAAACCTATAGAAAAGCCTTTTCGTGTTTGTCGGGAAACAAATTGCTCACGAAAGGGTTTTTTTAATGTTTATATTAATATTCAGTTAACAAAAGATCCAACTTTATATAAAATTCTACATGAAAATTATTCCTATTGCAATATTTATAACTTTTTTATTTTTATTTGGTTAAGCAGTTCCTTATTGCTCATATTTCTTACTATAGCAGGAACCTTTTCAATATCAAGGGTTTTAGCCATAATATACGAGAGCAAGCCCATAACAAGAGCATACCGCCCATCCTCTAACTCCCTTACTGCAACAGGAGATAATTTACCACCTTCCTTTACTTTCTTTAACTTTCCCCTAAAATCAAGGTTTGAAGTCGATAAATGTAAATTTTCAAGTAAAATTATCTTGTTTGTTTCAAGGTCTATTACTTCCTCTGGCTTAAACCATTCTGGATTAATTTCTATATTTGCCTTATTTTCTTTAGCGTATTTAATTGGCACTTTCTCCATGTTAAGCTCTTTAGCAATACAATACCTTTTATATCCATCTACCAGGGCCATAGTCTCTTTTTCGACTATTAAGGGCATAATAACACCTGTTGTCTTTGCTTTTTCTAAAAGCTCACCATACTCCGGTCCTAATTCCTTGTTATTGAACTTTTCGGGTATAACTATATCATTGATACTTACAGCGTCTTGGACGGTATATACTTTTTTAGTCTGTTTTATATTATCAGGTTCACTATTTTTAACGGGAGCTCCTGGATCCGGATCCGGTTTCTTTATCTGCTTTTCCTTTTTGGGTTCCGGATCCAATGGAAAAGCTTTTGGATCCGGACGCAACGAAATATCAAAAGCAACTACCTCCATGAATGGAGTACCTTTTGAATTGTTATTTGCTTTCGGCTCTCCTACAATTATAAACGTGCTATCATCCTTCACCTGGCTAGAAACCTTTTTCCATGTTTTAGGCCCAATATGGACAACGCAAAAACTATCACCTAAAGATTTAAGGCCCTTTGGAACGTCTTTTGCCATTGAAGCTTTAAAAAGCAAATCAACCGTACCGTCTGTATTTACTTTTGGTGGCTTTTCTGCTGTTCCTTTTATTTCGATTTTTGCCTTTGCCATCTTCAACACTCCAAGTCTAAAAAATTTAAGCCAGGTTAATTATAACCGTGGGTCATTCATCAAGTCAAAATTAGGTTTTATTTCCTTTAACTCTCTTAATAAAATATCACTTAAAAGCCATATTGTAAACAAACTTTAGCTTAAATTTATACTTTTGCAATACTAAATAGTTTCTACCTTCTTTATCTTGTCATTAGTTCATTTGAAGCAATTTTTAAAACTAAAATTATCTACTTCCCTAACTATTTTGTTTTCATGTTAGCAAAATGCCAATTAAAATCTATTATAGGGAAATGACCATTTCTCATATCGGTTAATACTTCTTGGCTAACATCAGCCATTATTAAATGTGGTGCTTCCGCTTCCGGCTCACTACTAAACCTACACTCTATTACCAAAACTGCCTTACATTCTTTAATTAAACACACCTGATCCTGAAATTGTTCCATGCTTGTAAATAAATCTATACCACGCTCCCGGAAATGAATAAATGCTTTAAACTCCTGCCCTTGCTTGTATATACTTTGAAGCGTCTTTATAACATACAGTATATCAATTGCATTTAATGAGGTTTCCTTAACTGATCTCCTTAACAGGTACTCATTTATTACGTTTCCATGCTCTCTTTCTATATCTTCAATCCCATTACATACATGAGTTTCAAAAAATATTTCCATCCTTCATGCTCCTTCCTCATGGCTCGGATCCGGGGAGCTCCCGGATCCCTTTTATATTTACCCTACCCTTAATCCTTAAACATAGCATCATTATTCATTCTCATTAAAGCTGATCTATTGTTTTCCGGCTTTTTCTCCGGATCGCTTTTGTTTACGGATAGTCTTTTCAGTTCTTCGCCTACAAGCTCCGCAACAATAGTCTTTATATCCTCTTGGGTGTTAGCTTTAATCCGGTTTTCAATTTCTCCAGTTAAACCGTTAATATCTATGCTTTCATTTATTGTATTGCTTCTGTTGTATACTTTGTCATATGCTAACTCCAGGAGTGCTTTTGATATATTCGCTTGTTCGTTAAGGTACTTTAAAACCCTTTGGTCTATATCTTGAGGTAAATATAGAATCAATTGGGATCCGGCAATAATTTCTTTTGTCCTTTTTCTTCCCATTGTCTCAACCCCTCATATTAAATTTCAAAAACAAATCTAGCTTTTTCCAAATACCCTAACGAATTGGAAAGGTGCGGATTTTCAGCAATTGAAGCTTTACCGCCTATAATTTCGTTTATCCTCTCTTTTAGGACGTTTCCAAACTTATAATCGAGTACACAGGCTCCACCACCATATATAAGCGTGTGTTTTATTGTTCCCTTTCGGATCCCACTGCTTTTAATTTTATTATTTATTATTGTGGTTATAGCCTCGGCCAGTGAGTTTAGCTGTTTTTCGTAATCTTCTATTATGCAAATACTTTCCTGTCCGTTCCAAGGCTCGTCTAAGTCAATACACCCTTTGCGGTGTCCTCTAGCCAACGCAAAATCAATATCATATCTATCAATAATTGTTTTATAGCTGTCACGGAAACGCTCAATTATAGCCTGTTTTGCATTTGCTATGCCTTTATCAAGGCCAGTACATAGGCCCATTTTGTATTCAGGCTGAACGGATCCGTTTTCATCCTCCAGGAACTCAATAGCAATAATTTCACTTGTGAACTCTCCAACCTCTACTCCGAGAATAACACGATCGCATAACTCACTTTCCGGATATATGTATTGTCCGTTTTCATCAAGTATTAATTTGTTCAGGGCCCCGGCTCCTTCAACTTCAACAACACCATCCAAAATATTCAACTCAATCTCAATATTATAACTGCCCCTGATCGTAACCTTATGACAGCCTATAAACTGTTTTATAAAATCGTCTCTATCAGTTCTATACTGGTTATATGGAAGGCCTGTAACCATTTTTATATCTTGTGTCAGCGAACCGGTATTTTTATTTTGGTTTTCTACTGTTGCAACTGCCATTGAGGCCAGCATACAAACCAATAGCCCATCATCCCCTTTTTTGCTTTTTCCTATGGATCTTACGGTTGCGTTTGATCCTTCTTGTTCCTTTGCCAGTTTCCCAACAAAGAACCGGCCCAGGTTGCGGCGTGTTTTATTATTTTTACAATTAAGCTCAATTTCAACATCAAGGCTATTTTGCAAACTTTTATTCCTTCTCGCAAAGTTTTCTTCAATTTCTTTATAAGGTGAGTATACAGTGGGGATTATGAACGGTACTTTTCCCTCAATAGAAGTGATTACGGTATTGTTTCCTCCATCAATGCCTATTAATAACATATTATTACGCTCCTTTTTTCATTGAATTTTCAATGAATTTTCATTGAATTACTAAGATTATATTATAAATTCATTGAATTTTCAATATATTTTCAATGAATTTATAATATATTTTCAATGAAAATTCATTGAAAAGTGATATTTTTCTAAATAATTCAATGAATTTTCAATGAATTTATAATGAATTTTTTACTCTTAATACTATATAATTTCCAGTTAATTATCAGCTGCAGATCCCCCGGCCAGCTCTCCGGATGCAGTACACCAAAAATCTTAAAATGTGCTTTAATACTGAATTTCAATATTCCTAATTATCACTTTTAATTTTTATATTATTGTTTACTGCTTAATCTCCGTTGGAAATACTGTAAATTTATTGCTTTTAAAAAATCATTTTAAAGAAATTTCTAAAGTCTTTATCAGTAACTATATATCTAAGGGAGCTCTTTACAGGCTCAACCTTCTTATCTGAAATAATGATTATACTTGGGAAAACACCGGCCGGGAAAACATTAGTATAAGCCTCTGAAATAAAGGTATTTTCGTACTTTTGAAAGTCAAAAGGATTATTTGAAACATGTACTTCAACAAAGAAATAATAGATCCTCTTATTATTAATTACTTTTATAAAAGCGTCTGGCCTTATGCCTTTAATTTGGGTATACTCGGTTATAATTTCAATATTGCTTTCTCCGAACTCCAGGGCCATCCTAACATAGATTTCTGTTATTAATAATTTGTGGTGTACTTGGGCCGGATCTTTGCCACGATAATAAATGTACCTGGAATTAATATCGTTTCTAATACGTTTTAGCGTTTTTTCTTTAACCAACCTGGATAGTTTCAATTGTGCGTCCTGAATTGAATATTTGTTATTCCTGTAATACAACCGGGCTATTTGTGTTACGTCACATACCTTAAACTTATCAATGAGCTCCAGGATCCTCATAACCCTTTCATTCTTAATTACCATTGCAAATCACCTCAACAATCTTAATAATACTCCTATTTTTTTGAGTTTTATTAAGGCTCCTACTCCACCAATGGAATAATAAATTAAATCGTTGTCCTCAAAACACTTCATAGTTTGGATAATCTGTTCCTTAGTTGTCGCAATATCAAACCATATCTCCTTTATAACAGATCCTTTTGCGTATGCCTCACGCAATTCAAATAATAACTTTTCATATTCAAATCCCATAAAATCATAGCCGCTCAATTGGTTTAGTTGCTCTTTGGCACTATCTATATCAATCGCATACCCAGTTATAGCACATGCCCCAATAATGCACCCTGTAACTGCTGTAAAAACTAATGCTTTTTTCATATTCATATCTCAACATACCCCCTAACTGATTCAGGCTTTTTAATAAACTCTTTTTTGATAAAAGTATGTTTAACAAGCTTTCGGGCCTGTTCCTCGTCCAGAAACATAGATTGCATTTCAATAAATCCATTGGCCTTTAAAATACTATGTCCATGACCTCTTAAAAGCTCTAGGCCGGGCCTATCATGTATAAGCATACTATTTACCTGGGTAGACGTTTTTAGGCCTAAAATATTGCCTAAATTCGCTTTAATACGGCCATTAATAACCTCTCTGTCTGGCCTCTGTGTCGAGGCTATTAAGTGGATCCCGACCGCCCTTGCCTTTCTTGCTACATAATGTACTAAATTAAGTGTTTCTTCGCTTTCCTTTCCGTTTCCGGACAAGTCGGCAAATTCATCAATAATAAGTAACATGTATTTTAACTTTTCTTTGGCCCTCTTATTATAGCCTTTAATATTCACCTTACCAGCTTTTTCTAGTAGTTTGTATCTTCTATCTGTTTCAGCCGCTATATATCTTAATGTCTGCAATATTTCTGTGTCCTCCCTGGCGAACGTCTTAACATAGGTTGAGTTTTTAAAAATGCTAAATTCAACACGTTTCGGATCGATCAAGTTGCAATCCGCACCTGAAGCTAGCTTCTTACTCATAATACTGCTGGCGATAAGTGAAATATTATTGACTGTTGCAGTAACATCCCTGAAAGCCGCCGCAAGTACTTTGGCATTTTGTAACTCCCTCCAAACCCTTTGGATTTTATCAAACTTCTCTGGACTAAAAACTTTTGGTTTCAACATTTAAACATGCCTCCTATTTTTTTCTCGGTTCAGGTTCGATCCTTAACCGGAATATAATAATCTAAAAGTGGCCCTTACAAGTGACCAAAGAGTTAATGCATAGAGAGTCATTATTTTTATAACTTCGATAGAAGATTTGAAAGTTAAAACTATTTTAGAACAAGTCAGAACGATTTTTATAAAGTGAGCTATATAAAAAAAGAATAGCCTTACAAGTGGGCTATTCTTCCGTTTTCGTTGATATTGTATTTTTAATAAAATCCCAACAAACAATTATTTTCTTACCATTTCTTAAACAAACCATTTTTCCCTGCGGATGATCTTTAATAGTAATCTGCGTTGTATCATAATTTCTTTCTATCCAATCTATAACCTTAGTTTGGTATTCCTCCATTTTATCCCTCTTTCTTACCAAAAACCCTAATTTTGAGCCTTTCCATTGTCCTAATTGACAACTCAATTATAATAGTCAATGCAACAGATAGTATAAATACAGAAATATTAAACGCCGCTTCCGGTATCATTTCGTCACTATTTAAAAGCTCGTGTACTTTTGCACTTCCCAAAATAAGCCTTGCTATAGGAAACTCCAATACCATGACTAATATTAAGCAACCTATAAATATAATTATTGGACGAGCACCTTTTATACTTTGAAGCAATTGAGGTTTTCCCTCCGGATCCTTTTTTATAAAAGTACGTTCTTTAATTCTCCCATGCTCCATTTTTAACACCTACCTTCATAATAGCCAATTAGCCATTTTTTATTTTTGTGTAATACTTTTATACTCTTGGAAGTTTAAAAGTCAGTTTAAAACCATTTTAGAGGCTCATTATTATAATTACTTCTGCAAAGTCGCAAATGTTCTTTCCTCAAGTGTCCTGGTTACTACTGTATAATCTTCTGGCTCATTAACTGCAACCTTATTCAATTTCAGTAACTCCAACACTGGGTATGGATTAACCCATTGTTCCTTACTTTCGCCATTTGGATATTTTACTTGTAAGCCAAAATGTAGATGATCCACAAATTTTTTATCTACTGCCAAAGGATTAGTTAATGTAACCGGATCCGGCATAGTATTAGATTTCAAATCGTCACTATACCCGGATGAACCCACATAGCCAAGCAATTGCCCCCCTGTTACTGTATCGCCTTTTCGGAGTGTTTTTAAATACGGATGAACCTTTCTCAAATGAGCATAATACCAAAATCTATTACCGTCCTGGCTCCTTATACCTATCCTCCATCCTCCGGCCGAGTTCCAGCCTATAGTTTCAATACTGCCGCTTTCAACACAAATTATAGGTGATCCCTCCGGGCACATTATATCAGTTCCATAATGGTACTTTTCATCCCCGTAATCTCTAGGATCCAGGAAATCGTCAGAGTATACAACGTTTACAGGAATTGGTGGCGGTGGCGGCGGTGGTGGTGGTTGTGGTGTTGATTGAGGTTTAGAGGATCCAGAAGGTGAGCTCGCCGCCGATGTTGTAACCGGAGTTGATGTTGACGGTGGCGGCGGTGGAGGCTTTCTCCTTATTTCGTAAGCTATAGGGAAATAACAGTTGTAATAATAATCAATCTTGCTCCCGGTCTTTTTAGAACTAATAAGCTCCTGATATGAATTTTTATAGGTTTCAACTAAATACCCATAATCATTTTTGTTCTTAACAAATTTTTGAATGGATCCTCCAGTCTTACAATAATCCTCTATCTCCTTCATTACCTGAACGTCATATTTTTCTATATCTCCACTATTCAGCACATAAGCCGCCAGGATCTCACAAAAATTATAATCTGTCCGGGTAGATACATTTATGGATTCTTTGAAGGCATTTAAAAAACCTTCTGTTTTTTGTGTCGCAAACATTGTTGATGAACTATCATTTCCGGGCATTATTGTGAGAATAAATAAAACCAAAAGGTATGGAGCCAGGATATAGGCCGCAACTATAGCAACTTTGGTTTTAAGTGCTTTTTTTAATGTTTCTATTGTCTTTTGTTCTATGGTCTGTTTCATAACCCCACACCCCCATAATTTACTCTTTAAGCCTTATATAAACTCCTGTAGTTCCATTTTGATGTGTAAAATTAAGTTCGTCTTTTTCACTGTCATACCAAAATTCATGTGGTTTTCTGCTAGGCTTATTTTCTTCTACAAATATAAGCCGTTTTTTCTCTTTATCGTAATAGCCGTTTTTTACTACTAATGCGGCCGGATCGTATTTATCTCCTGTAATAAGCGTATAACTATCATTTTCTTTCTTAATTTCTGTTGTAAACCCCATATTATTTTTATCTGTCCATTTTCCAAGCATCTTATCCGCATCACTGGTGGAGCTTTTACCACCCCCACAGCCTACAAGTGCAAAAACTATTCCCAACATCAATAAAGTAATCAGTATCTTTTTCATACTCTCAACCTCCTAATCAGTCAGCCTTTTTTTCTTTTCCATCCCCTGGCCTGGCTTTTTTATTCTTACGCCTACCGGTTGCCTATTTGTTCTTGTTTCGGTTGTCTCTGTTTCATTTACACTTGTGTTTTCTGATTTTATATTCAGGCTTCTTGTAGTTTGATTAACAGAAGTTTGGTTAACGCTCCTTGGTGCTTCTCCAGAGTTTATAGAACTTCTATTTTCCTGTGCGTTACGAACCTCTGTTATATTAATAACCCGGCCGCCGCCCTGCTGGTTCTCTTGATTGCGTTTCACAATCTCCATAACACTTTTTGGGTTACTTCTGTTTTCCCTTTGCACTACTGTACTTTGCGGTACTAGATCCTCGGCTCTTCCTCCGTTTCTTTCTACAGCCTGGATTTTAGTTGCCATTCTTTCAACCTCGTTGCGGTCAAATCTAGGCTGTTTCATTTTTTCTCTGTTCTCTGCCCTTCTAACCCTTGCATCATATTCCGGAGGTCTGCCGGTTTGCCGTGCTTTTAAATCTGCTTCCTGTTTCAATACTTCCAACTGTTTCTCCAAAATTTCCTCGGCTTTTTTAAAGTACTGCCGCATTTCATTGTGATAAGTGGCATTTTGAGCGTTTGGAGAACTTGAGTTTGCCCCCATTGTTTCGGCAAAATCCTCATTACTGTCATAACTTCTGGTTGTTCCGCTATCAGCTTCTGATTGAGGATCCGCATAATGTTGAACAACAACCCTTTTATTATCTGTATAACTTTCGTTTCTGCCATCGTTATCATTGGTTTCGTAATCGCCGCTCGCCCTTTGTCTTGTATTATATTGTATTTCTTCATTCCCTATATCATCACGCCTTTTTAAACGCCTGTAGCTGTTAGATCTTAAATAATCCCCTGCCAAGGCTGGATCCTTCATCTTCAACAAACGCCCTGCGGTAGCCGGATTTTGCATTGTTCCTTTAATATCAAGAAATAAGTCAATTAATTCATTACGTTTTACGAATATGGCAACATAAACGATTACTTGCAGTATAAGGGCTATAAGCCATCCTTTTGATTGGGCATATTGGAAAATTGCCTTATTAAATGCTATTATGAGGCTCAAGAAAAATACTAAAATAATTTTTGTTGCGGCTGTTGCCACAAATTTAGAAAACCACTGGCCTAACATTCTTGGGCCTATCCCTGGAATAAGTGCAACGATCATTATAAAAATACCCATCATAAAAATTATCATAGTAAGAAATTGGAACATAATAACCAAGCCGCACAACATCGCAAGTATCGCAAAAGTAATGAGCATTGGAACCAAGTACATGAGCTCAAAACCTACCCTTTTAAGGCCCATGTTATTCCACTTTCCATCATCCTCTAATTTTTTGAATATATCCTCCCTAGCGTCACTGTCCGACAATGCCAAAACTTCGTCTGAATGTTGAGCGGCCAATGTCTGATCTCCAAACTCAAGCATCTGCCAAGGCTTATGTACGAATATATCCCAAAGCTCATTTGAGGCCGTTGTTACTGCACTGGTGGTATTGTTATTATTTACTCCAGCCAATACCATTTTTGAAAGTTCCTTTGTGGCTGTATCTGTCTTTTCCAGTATAAATGCCGGTTGAGTAAAATAAAAAATGCCCAGAGCAACAATTAACACGGTCTGGATCAGGGCAACCCAAAATTGAACAACCTGGCGTTGAAGCTGTTTGATAAAGAAAAATATACCCATTGTTGATAATATTATAATTACTACATTATCATATAAAGAGCCTTTCATATTTCCTATAAATAGGTTTATAAGGTCTTTAAACAAATCGAATATAGAAAACTCAAAAGCGTAGTAAAATGCAATAATCAGGAGATAACAAAGGCCTTGTTGTAATGAAAACAGTACATTTGCTATTGCATTTGTCATATTCTCAACCGGACTGAACATTCCGGCCGTATCATCCAAGTAATAGTTTGATCTATAAGTTGTAATATGCGGATTCGGATTTCTTGAAATATCAAATAAATCCGGAATATCCGGAGAGGCGGCATCCATTGGATCGGACGCCGCCATAACCGGTGAACAAGGCAGAAAAATAACTATTACCATTAAGACCAACAACACAATTTTTAACTTTTTCACGATACCTTCGCCCCCTTCTTCGGAGTTGAATTAAACGCTTCTTTCAAGTGATCAAAAACACAATCAAAGGACAATTTGCCTACACGGCCTTTTAAATCTTTAAATATACACTGTCCGTTGCCAAGGTTTTGGATCCTTGCTATATTATCATCTGTAACCTCCATATCTAGGAACTCAAGTGATCTCTTAATCTCTTCTACATCGGTTATATGGAAACAAAACTTATAGCTTAATGCGTTTCTTACACCCTCGGTTTTTATATCCTTCGTTGAGTGCCCTATAAAAATAGTTGATGTATAAAGGCTTCGGCCTGTTCTTGAAAGATATTCAAACAACTTTTGCCCCTGCTGGCTAGTTGATAAGGCCCAACTTTCATCCATCAGGTTTATTTTTGGCACTCCAGGGAACGAAAGAGCAAACTTTTTAGCAAATGAGGCAATAGGAATCATTAAAGACGTTGATAAAGCTTCATCCTCTGTATAATCCTCTCTTGGAGTATTAGACTTCGGAAGCTCCAAGTTTTGCACCTGAAGTATATTGATCCTGTTTTCAAAACTCAATCCCTGCTCTGAACCATTTCCAAACAATAACCCGGCCATTCCATTTTCCCTTAAAAGATTTATTCTACGGCTTGCCTTTTTTGCCGCCATTTTAAAATCGTCTGTTGCCGGAACATCATCCAGTGTTTGTGCCACATGGCTCATTGAACGTATTGGAAGTGTTTTAACTTTGTTGATGGCTTCCAATATTACTAAATATTCATCGTCCTGAGGCTTTAATTGAAAATACTGTGCTAAAATTGACAATGCCAATTCTCCGGCCTCGTCTGGATTTTCTTTGTAGATCAGAAACGGATCCAGCTTTCCCTTATCTTCCTGATTGGCTGTTAGCGTTGTTACGCTTATCATTCCGGCAAACTCCTGGAGCTCGTGCAACCATTTTGTACGCTCACCTTTTGGATCTATTACCAGGCCAAGAGCTCCATATAAAACCGCCAGATAAAACAACAGGTTCATATTAAAGCTTTTTCCAAAGCCAAGATCCCCCCAGGCAAAAGCCGAAGCCGATCTATTTACCAAACAAGCATAAAGTAACTCCAGGAAAACACTTTTACCGGCTCTTATTATACGGTTATTTTCGTCTTTAATTTCGCCAACAGTACCAACGTAAGGGCCCTCATTATCGCCTAAATACCTGGAAGCTCCAATAATTCCTCCTGCAAGCGTTCTCGGAGGTAAAGACATAATATAATCTTTCATGTAACGTCCGCTACCTGGTATACACTCCATAAACAATTTGTATTGGTCAGCCATAGGCCTTTCAAGCAATAAATTAATATCGTCAAATTCACTCTTTAAAACCTTGCAACGCTCGTCAAGTTCCTTTTTATTGTCTGCGGCCACACATAATGTTATTGAAACCCTGGAGAGCGGAGATTTAGAGGCCTTCAATTCTGCCTCCAGATCGTCTATATATTCATTAGCCAGAGCCAGATCGTCCGGTATATCCTCGGCGTTTTTATCTATATGCTTAATCTGTCCTTTAATCTCCTGTCTCTTTTTATCAAGCTTTTTAAGGCCCTGCCGGTGTTCCACATTATTAATATGTATGCAGATCTCAACCGGGAATGTTTCATCCTGCATCATTATGATCCATTCTAAGCCTGGGAACTCTATACCATCCGGCAAATGTGTAACCGCCATAAACGATTGATAAGAGGTTTTTTCACCATGACGAATTTTTATAATTCTACGTTCTTTCATATCAACCATGCCACTTGTAAGTGTTAAAACGTCCTTTGCATATGGACGTATAACATTTTCGCCTTTACTTTCTGTTCTCTCTGCCAGTGGTGTCCAGGGCACTTTTTCGCCTTCTTCATTGTAGTTATACCTGATCCGGATTTCTTCATCACTCAAACCTCTATAAAATATTCTGCTTATAAGCCATTGAAGATCCTGTGTTTGTGCCCTTTCTATGTCCATACGCTTTTTCTGCGTCCTCATAAAGTCATCAGAAAGGTTTTTAAACTGCTTGATCCTTCTTTCAAGTATATCCTTAGAATCAGCACTCAAGAGCTCCATTATTCCCTGCCACTGTTCCTTAACAATATAAGAAAAAGCATCTTTAATATTTGTAATTACATTATCATTAATTTTGAGCTTTACAAGTATGTAAGTAACATAATCATTTGAACTGCCGTTTGCGGCCATACGTTCCTCAATATGTTCCTTTGATCCTTCGGCATGAGCCTTTGCAACATCGTAAAGATCGTCTCTTTTATCAATCTTTGATATTAAATATTTGAAATGAGTGTTAACGTCCTGTGTAACAGGAATACAGAGTATTTTTGCTTCCTGCCCCAAGTTTGCTATAAACCTAGCCAAAGAATTTAAAATTGATATTTTACGCTCTGTAGATACATAATCATAATTATAATTGACCAGTTTAAAGACGGCCCAACACTCATTATTTAAGTCAAATATTAAATTATCCTCAAAGTATGCAACCGGAAATTTATACATAGTATACCAAACCTCCTTTCTTCCTTGCTTTCTTTTTCTTTTCCTTTTCCAATGTTACTGCGGCCTCAACTCTTGCCGCCGCCAATTCCTTTACCTGTTCGGAGCTCAACCCATCATAATTTATAGGTGGTAATTCAAGACCAGCAGTACCTTCAATGTACCGTCTAAATATTACTGGTGTAACAAACCGGATCTTTACCCTTCTGTCAACGCTCTGGAACCTTTCAAATTCTTTTGATGAAACCAAGTATACCAGGTAATCAAAGAAAAATTTATGAGGCCTTTTACCATCTAGCTTAACTTTTGACAAAAACAACTTAAACAGATACGGCACAACAATATATTTCACGATAAACGGTAAATACCCATATAAAGGTAAAACACGATCCAGAACGAAAGAGAGCAGCACACCGCCGCCAATATATAGCAAATCCCATGGATTTATAGGAACCCAAAGTTTTATATTTTCTATGCTATATATCTTAAACGGTGTGTTCCAAACATGCTCATATGTTCTAAGTATTACAAAGTCTCTTTCTTCTTGGGCCATCTTTCATCAGCTCCCAAATATAATTTTTTTGATTGCTCCACCAATAGTTGTAAGCGAATCCGGATTATTGATAAAGTACAGGGCAACAGAAGCTCCAATAAGTGTTCCAATCATAGCGGCCCACATTTTTTTCATAATAAGCGGTATCAGTATAATAACAACCGCACAAAGAGCCAGAGCCGATGCCTGATTTAAAATCCAATTTTTAATGTTTACTCCCCAATTGTCATCAGCAAATGCAACAGCCTGAACAGAAAAAACAATTAAACCTGTTGAGAATGCAGTATAAAGCCTCATTTTATTCTTTTTTAAGAATCCCATTATGTTTTTCATATTGAACCCCTTTCACTTATTTATTTTGATTAGTAGTTATAAAACTGCTTATATCAAGCTTTGTATCAAACTTTTCTATTAAGTACCGGTTGTTATTGGATACTACAATAAACTCCATTCCTTGCCTGTATATTTGATTATTAATGCTGTCGCTTACTTCATACTGACAGCCAAAGAAATAACGGCCTGGGCCTAACTCTCTTACTTCGTATCCATCAAGCATTTTTTTGTATGTATATCTCTTTTGTAAGCCTGTTACTTGCATTTTCGCATCTGTTAAGAAATATGATATTTCTACACTATTACCAGTACAATATGAGGTTAGAAAACTTTCTATAATTCCGGCAATAGCCTTTTTCTGATCTCCTGTTACCTCTTTTCCTTCTTTCTTTTTGTCTGCATGTTCTGCTTTTTCAGGAGCCGATATGAAAACAGGTAAATCATTAACCAGGTACTTTTTGTTATTAACCTCTACTGGAACCCTCAAATATACATTATCCATTATTACACTGCTTGTAGGGATTGGAGTAGGAATATTGGGATTAAGGTCGGTTGATGTTGCTATGTTCTGCTCTTTTTTTATAGTGTATTTAACCTTAACTTTAACATCAACATTAATTAAATCCTTTCTTACCCATTCAACCTTATAGGCTTCTCCATTTATAGCCTCCACTTTGTCAGTATAATTCCCGGATAGTTCCAAGTTTGTAAATGTCTTTAGACGCTTTGTGTAATCCTCATTGTTGCCGGTATATGTCATAAATTCATTTGCAAACATTACAGCAAATGCCGCCGCTTCCTTTTCAGTGATATAGGTATAATTCTTATCACCTTCAAGCTCGGCCAGTGTCTCTTTAATCGTTACGGCCGGATCTGCTTTCAAAATAGATCCTATCCCTCTTAAAATCAGAAACGCTATTAATGTCCAGAGTATTATTTTGGCTGTTCTCTGCGGCCAGGCACTTTTTAGCTTTTGTGTTCCGCTTTTTTTACCAATCATACTCTTTCACCCCCTTTCACGGTTTTTTAATTTATCGAAAAAAGGGATGATACCCCCACCCCTTTTATACGCTTGAAAATTTACACCCAAATAGTGTAAAATAACTTTGGGTTGCTGAATGTATCTAACAACAGATATAAGGTATTTGGTGGAATTACCTTCCCTGTTAGGGTAGGATCTAACAGGGTTCAGCAACTTAGCAATATTGATTCCACTGCAATAACTCCTGTTAAAAACAGGTAATATCGATCTTTGAAAACTTCGCAAAACTATTGAAACTACTGGACTTCAAGGCGTTTTTGCGATATACTGTATGTAGAAAAATACTACATAT
>Ga0208695_1001329_pt1 | contig 20819 bp, 19 predicted proteins | sample AD_UKC111_MetaG_FD_184449 | JGI IMG/M metagenome (GOLD analysis project Ga0208695, IMG submission 184449) | Active sludge microbial communities of municipal wastewater-treating anaerobic digesters from Hong Kong - AD_UKC111_MetaG (SPAdes)... | ecosystem: Engineered > Bioreactor > Anaerobic >...
TGCGTAAGGAGCTGAATGAATATGGAACTGCAGCATCGATTGGTTAGGCAAGCAATTGATATAGCTGTAAGCAAAGCGATAGATGACATGAAAAGCGACGCAAAGCGCAGCATTAGAAATCTAATCGATTTGGGCTTGCTTTTTTCAAAAAGTGAAAACCAGAAACACTTTTTTAACACCGCGCAAGAAGTGATTTCCAACCCGAGGAATGCTTATCATTCTTTGGCCGCCAGAACGATTGCTGATGTAAATAATGATACCATCAAAAAAACCGGCTTGAATTTAGGATACAGTTCGCTTATTTACGGGGCGAATAAATTGAGGAAACGACAAGAGTTTTTTGACGATCCTCTTCCATGGCTTCTAATCTTCGAAATTTACGATTCCAGCTCCGAGTCTTTTGATCAAATGAAGCAATTCATTGCAGAAGGCCGGGAACTCGGCATTTATAGCTATATCATATGCCCGCACAAAACGAAGGATGTTGTCACTATATGTGAAGTCGCAAAATGCTTTGACGATTGTCTGTTTGCACTGTCCGTATCCTCAGCACTAATTTCGGATCGCTCTGCCGGAGTTATTGGCGATACACATAATATGATGGTTTCTGTGAAGGTGTCCGGTTCGGATTTTTGCAGCAAAAATGACGAAAATGTATTTCGTATGCTAAAGCAAAACCGCTACCTTTTTGGTTTTCATACGGTATACAACGATGCGAATATGGAACAAGTAACCTCATCGGACTATATACACTCCGCGATTGGTCATGGAAATACGTTCGGGATTTATATACCTGATGAAGGTGTTTCTGATAGGTGCAAAGCAGCAATGTATGAATTCGCGTGTGGGGTGCGAGGAATAAATGGACAACCTCTGATCGCAATAGAATGGGTGCAGGATATGCAATATATTAGCGAAAGGATTCTCTCCGGCGACGGATACTTGAAGATGAATCTGACTGAAATTGTGTATGGCGAGTATAGAAAAGCAAAGGATGCGCTTACGGATTCTCTTCTGGAAACTTTGAAAGTGCTTAAGCGCCTGCGTCCCTGCACCAGTTCCTAAATTGATAAGGGAGTTTCATGAAATGTTAGACACAAAGGATGGGTTGGAGGACCAAAACAAAAAATCTACTGAAAACATTTGGAACCTGGCAAATGTCCTAACGCTCTTTCGGGTTGTGTTAATCCCCGTATTTATCTGGATTTATAGGAAGGGCTATCTCATTGCCGCCCTTGCGGTGTTTCTTCTAGCTAGTCTGACAGACTGGCTGGATGGAAGAGTTGCGAGAAAATACAATACGATTACCAAGTTTGGGATAGTCATGGACCCTCTCGCTGATAAACTTCTTTGTGTAACGGCACTCGCCTTTCTTGCATCATCAGGGAAAGCAAATTGGATACCTGTGACCTTTATTATTATAAAGGAAGTTATATTAATGATTGGCAGCGCCAGCCTAATTAAAAAGGGCATCGTGCTTCCAAGCCAGAGGATTGGCAAGATTGCTCAGTGGCTGATGATCATTGCCATTAGCCTAAGCTTTTTCCATAATTCTTTTGCGAATTGGGTTGTGCCCTTGGATACGATACTGCTCTGGGCCGCCATGGTCGTAACGCTGGCTGCACTCATTTTTTATGTTGGTAGTATTGCTAAAATAAAGAAAGACAAATCGACGAAATATCAAGGAACTTAACTGCAGAATGCACTCCGCAGTTAGTAATTTAGGGGGAACAAGTTAAATGCAAAAATTCACTTCAGAATCAGTTACACAGGGACATCCGGATAAAGTATGCGATCAGATTGCCGATTCAATTTTGGATGCGTTGCTGGCGCAGGATGCTCATTCCCGTTGTGCCTGTGAAGTTACCATACAGCCTGCTGGCGTCCAGATCATGGGTGAAATAACAAGCAAGGCCGTTATTAATTATGATGCAATCGTACGTTCGTGTATTGAAGGCATCGGGTATACCAGTGCAGAGTTAGGCTTTGATGCTGCGGGTTGCGAGATTCAGTGCGCTGTTCACCAGCAATCTCCGGATATCGCAATGGGTGTCGGCTCCTGCCCGGAAGATCATTTGTCTTCTAATGAGCTTGGCGCAGGAGATCAAGGGCTTATGTTTGGCTATGCTTGCGATGAAACGCCAGAGCTAATGCCTGCACCAATTATGATGGCCCACACACTTACTAAGCGTTTAACCGAACTGCGGAGGAGCGGAGGACTCCCCGGTTTGAGGCCTGATGGGAAAGCGCAGGTTACCATGGATTATCAGGACGGATATCCCCAACGTATCGATACCGTTGTGGTCAGCACCCAGCATGATGAGGAGCTCTCGATTAAAGAGCTGCGCAGCCAAATCGAAAAACTGGTTATTTACGAAAGCCTTCCCGCAGAATGGCTGGATCATGAAACGAGAATATATATTAATCCCACAGGACGATTTGTTTTAGGTGGACCCGCTGCTGATACGGGCTTGACTGGTCGCAAGATTATTGTAGATACATACGGCGGATGTGCCCATCATGGTGGCGGAGCTTTCTCTGGGAAAGATCCTACAAAAGTAGATCGTACCGCAGCTTATATGGCTCGATATATGGCCAAGAATGTTGTGGCGGCAGGACTCGCGAGGAAATGTGAAATCAACCTTGCCTATGTGATCGGCATCGCGCATCCGATTTCCGTTACCGTGGATTCCTTTGGCACGGGAGCTCTGGGAGATGAAAAACTGGCAGAAATTCTGGTAGAGAATTTTGATCTCCGGGTGGGGGCAATGATCAAGAAACTAAATTTATTAAGGCCAATCTATACACCCCTCTCAGTGTACGGACATTTTGGGAGGCCGGAATTAAAACTTCCTTGGGAAACGCTCGATTCTGTGGAAGTTTTGCAGAATTACTTATAACCCTTAGCAGAGGCGCTTTTTGGCTTCGGTTAAGGTCAGATATTGGTTAGGTGAGGAGTGATACACGTTGTATGTAACGAAAAACCGCGTTTGCGCAAGCCAAACGGCATGTGACGGGAAAATGAAACTGACAGGAGCTTTAGATGCTGTTCAGGACTGCTCGCTGTTATGGCTGGAGTCAGAGCCCTCATTTTGCGATTATCTTGCCGCCCATAATCTTGGGATGGTTATATTATCAAGACAGGTGGATATAGTGCGGCTGCCTATGCATGGCGAAAACATAACTGTACAGACAAGCATTTTTGACTGTAATAGGGCTTTTGGATACCGAAACACCGCTCTGTATGGTGAAGATGGCTTACCTTGCCTGCTAACATGGGCTCTTGGTACCTTTGTCAATACGGCTACAGAAAAATTAGAGAGGATTCCTCAAAGCGAAATCGACAAAGTTAGTGTAAATCAGAGAATTGAGATGGAATATCTGGATAAAAAGATTGCCGTTCCAGATATCTCGGGTCGCCGCATAGGGCTTATTGAGGTCAAACGCAGTGATATTGATCTGTATCTCCATATGAACAACGTAAAGTACATTGAGGTTGCTCTGAATCTTCTGCCAGAAGCCTTCGAAATCAATAGATTAAGAGTCGAATATAAGAAATCTGCAAAGCTGGGAGACCTGCTGCACCCTCAAATCATAGAAGCATCTTCAACGCACTGGTACATTCTTTTACTCGATGCACAGGATAGTCCATATACAATCATCGAACTTTGGGGGAAATGATTTTTTTGCTGATTGGGATTGGCCGTTCTTAATTTCGACCGCCAGCTTGTAATGGGAAAAGAGGAGCTATGACAATAGAGGAGCTATGACAATAGAAACCAAAAAAAACTTTATAATTAATTTTATATATTTCTTGCTGATACTTGCTATCGTCTATATTGGAGTAAAGTATGCGCTCGGATTGATAGCGCCGTTTTTAATCGGGTTTTTCGTGGCTTTTCTGTTGAAGGGGATCATCAATTTTATCTCTGGAAAACTGCGCGTATCCAGGAAAGTCGTCGCTGTTTTCTTTGTTCTGTTGTTTTATACTGTGGCTGGACTTTTGTTTTCTTATCTTGGGGTTAGGGTCTTTACCGAGCTAAAGGATATGGTTGTCAAACTCCCCCAGATGTATTCGACCGATATTGAACCCATAATCATTAGGCTCTTTGACGATACACAGGAAATCATCGCTGGATTTGATCCTTTATTGGTTGAGTCACTTGAAAACATGGCCGTTTCATTAACCCAATCTATGAACTCAGCTATTTCCGGCGTTTCCTCGACTGTGATCGGAGCTATAACATCCGCAGTTTCCTTTGTGCCCGGACTAATCCTTTCAATCATCATAACGATCATATCATCGGTGTTTATTGCTGTTGACTATAATAAGATTACCAGTGCTGTTGTATGTTTGTTTCCGCCTAAAGTAAGAAATCTCCTGATTGAGATTAAAGGTTTTTCCGTAGGAGTCGGTTTTAAGTATATAAAGGCATATGCAACTCTGATGCTCATTACATTTATTGAGCTTGTTATTGGTCTCTCTATTTTAAGAGTGGACGGAGCGCTTTCCGTTGCCGTTTTAATTGCATTTATCGATATTCTACCTGTATTCGGTACCGGCACCATAGTTATTCCTTGGAGCATCATCGAACTTGTAAAAGGCAATACGCTATTTGCCATTGGGCTGGCGTTACTCTATGTTATCATAACGGTTGTTCGCAATGTATTGGAACCAAAACTGCTGGGAAAACAAATTGGGTTGCACCCGCTGGTCATGCTGATTTGCATGTATGTCGGTGTAAAAGTCTTTGGGTTTATCGGCCTTTTTATCCTGCCTGTTATCGCATCGATCATAAAGTATCTATACGATAACGATAAAATACATTTTTTCAGGCAATAGGCGTATCAAGGAGGTTATAGCCATATGTATAATGACATATTGAAAATCGGGCCTTTGACAATACACGGCTACGGATTAATGATCGGGATAGGAGTCATAGTAGCCTTAGTAGTGGCGGCTAAGCGGATCAAAAAAAGAGGCCTAGATACAGATTTTCTGTATGGCCTAGGATTTGTATCGCTTGTGTTCGGATTTATTGGCGCAAAATTGCTATACTGTATCGTGGAAATAGAAGCGTTTCTCAATGAGCCGATGCGGGTTCTGTCAGGGAGCGGTTTTGTACTGTATGGAGGTATAATTGGCGGTATATTAGCGGCAATGGTATATTGCAAATATAAGAAAGTCAATTTTTTTGAATATTTTGACTTGGCCGTACCTTCCGTTGCAATCGCGCAGGGGTTTGGGCGAATTGGCTGCTTTCTCGCGGGATGCTGTTATGGACGAGAAACAGATTCGTGTATTGGCATCATGTTTCACAACTCGTCCATTGCATCCAATGGGATAAAGCTTATCCCTACCCAATTGTTCTCAAGCGCAGGAAATTTCTTAATTGCTTTAGTGTTGTTATTATATGCCCGGAATAACCGAAAAACAGGGAAGGTCGGAGCCTTGTATCTTATTTTGTATAGCGTGGGAAGGTTCATCATAGAATTCTTTCGAAACGATTACAGAGGTAATGTAGGGGTATTGTCGACATCTCAATTCATATCTCTGCTTATCTTGGCAATTGGTATAGCAATGTTTTTTGCGAAAGAATTGCCCTGGCCTAAAGAGAGGTAAGCCATTCTACATATTATTATTATGACTAGATAGTACTCCAGAGCAGGAAAGCGCGCGCGTCATTTCCCTAGGCTAATTTCGTGCATGTTTTTTATTGCCAAGACAAAGAGTGACCAAATGGTCTGAAGTAAAAAGGTTCTCGTTTCTTCATCGATTCCCCGCATTGCGCCAAGTGCGGCGACTGCTCTTTTATGCCAATCTCCAGTCAGATCATAAAACGTGGTTGCCCCTGTTGCCTGTAAAACCTGAAAAAGAGTGTTTACAAACAATTCTCGCTTTTGGTCATCATACAAATTCACCCACTGATTCAGAGTACCATTCATATAAGTCGCACTTTTTGAGATTGAGGGGAGATACTGAAAATCACTGCCGTCGATCAGCCATGAAAAGGGATCATGCTGCATAAACCAGATTCGATTGCTTTTTACCACCGAATACTGTTCTTGGTGGTGTAGAAGCATTCCAATGATTGAGGACTGCGGCAGGGTTTTGTTGATCCGATCTTTTATCATCAAATAGCCATTACTCCGAAGAACCTCGTCCCTAAATCCAGGACCGTCATGGCTATATATATGCTCAATTCTATTTTGAACGGATGGGTCGCAGTGGATTGCGGAATAAACCGCAATATTTCCGCCCTTGGAATGCCCGCCTGTTCTTAACTTACCTGAAACTTTATTAGCAACAACGTTCAAATAGTCTGTGCCTTCCTTTTGAGATGGAATCGGACTGACAAATGCCATGTTGAAGTCCTCTTTCCAACCAATAAAGGTTGAATCAGTTCCCCGGAAAGCAATATATGTGGAATCGTCATTTAACAGAAACGTAATGGCAGAAAACTGCTTTTCTGCCTTGTTATCGAACTGATTTATATAAAAGGCCAGCTTGGTGTCGCAAAATCGTGGACTATTAACGAATGCCAAAAACAATTGTTGATTGTTGTTGCTGTCACGGACATCCTGAAATAATATATCCATATCTCCCATGGCGGCAATTTCCCGGATGGGCATAGCCGACGCGGTATCCGACAAGCCAGGTACGATGCCATCAAATTTCAAATACGCCATTTGGGATAATACCAGACTATCCACCGAACTAAACTTCTTGTTTATAAAGGAGTGCTTTTCACCAATAACATATTCGATCATATTCTTCATAGTTCTGCTCTGCTTTCTATAGCGAATTCTCTGCATATCTTGCTCAAGTCAATTTTGGATAGACTCGTTATTCTCCTGACTACGGCTTTCAAGCTCGCTTAGCACGCTTCCATCAAACAAGCCGCGAATTCTCGAAATATACTCCCCAGGGTCTTCTTTCATGCCATTATTTGCCCAGCGGACGATAAAGGCGACAAAGGCCGTTGAGAAAAAGGAAACAAGGAAATCCCATTTCTCCTGATCGTACTCTGCGTCAAGCATTCCTTCAATTACTGATATCGTAACCGCACTGATATAGTGGTTGAGATATTCGGGAAAGGAATTCTGTCCTGCCGTGTTAAGCGCATTTTTATAAAATGCTTTGTTGTGCTGCATATAGCAGCATAGGTCTTTTAGTCCGTCTGTCCAATGCTCAAGGGTTTCATAAGGAGCCATGAATCGGGCAGTTTCCGTATAATAAATCCAATTCATCAGGTCATACTTGTCCTTAAAATGGTAATAGAAGGACTGCCTTGTCAATCCACAGCCACTTACAATATCATCTACCCGGATTTTATTGAAGGCTTTTTCTGTCATCAATTTTTTCAGACAATCTGCAAGCGCCTGTTTCGTAATATTTGAATCTGGCATTATGCCTCCTCCTTAGTGAAATACCTTCTCACGGCATGCTGTTTATTGAGGCGGTATTTGATGGCTTGTTTTGCAATGTCTGAAACGCTGGGTGGTGCGGATCAAGTCTTCATATCGTTCCAGCACCTCGGTAATGACATCCTCCCAAGGTTTTGGTATTGTCGCCTGTGCCGCCATGCCGATCTCCTTAAGCTTCGTGGGATTATCCAGTGCCCATGCTATCCGCTCCGCCATATCTGCAGTAGTATCGTTGGCCAAAAGACCATTCTGTCCATCATGCACCACCTCGGCGGCACAGGAACCACGCGCAAGTAGGGACGGCGTACCGAGTGCCGCAGCTTCCCGTACCACCATGGGTGCATTGTCGTACAACGATGGAAATACAAGCAAATCCGCCCGCGTATACAAGCCATCCAAAAGATTCGTGTCAGTCACATGTCCTGTATAAATCACCATGTCATTTAACCCGAGTGATGCGGAAAGCGCATGAACCTCCGCCTCGGACGGCCCTTGTCCCGCCATAATTAATCTCATATTCCGTCTTTGGCGGTGCAGCGCATCCACTACCTCCAATATGCGACGTATATTCTTCTTCCAGTTTATCTGCCCGACATATAATAAGAGGGGCCTTTGATCGAGATTAAAGCGCTTCTCTACCAACTGCGCCGCTTGAATGTCAGGCACTTTACGATCAGTGCCATTCTCAACCACCTCTATTGTTCCTTTGTAACCATACCCTCGTAGAACTTCGGCAGTTGAATTGCTGACGGCCCACACCTGGTCACATTTTTCCAAAGAATCGATTACATATCGGTTGCCGATTTTAGACAGTGTGTGGCTTTTCGTAATTTGATAAAAATCGTCATAGTATTTCGAATGAAATGTACCTACTAACGGTATGTCCTGGTCTCGTGATATACGATACGCTTCCCGCCCCGTAATAAATGGGCTATGCATATGTACAATGTCCAGCTTTACGTTGGTAATGCGGCGCCGGTAATGGACATCAAGAATGGGCATGCCCGCGCGGTATTGTGGCGACATGGGCAGCGGCATACCGTTGAAATCTACGATCTCGTAGGGAAGGTCGCCTCTATATAGATCCGCCTGCTGCGGTGTAATCACATAACAGGCATCACATAATTGCCCCATTGCATGAGCATAACTGCTAACCACCCGCCCAACGCCATCCACCACCGGCAGAAAAGTATCCGTGAACTGACCTATTTTCATCTGACACCCGCCTCCTTTCCTTGATTGTTTTTATGGATCGGGGTTATTGCACCGTCTGCTATTTTCTGTTTTTGCTTTTTCAAAATGAATAGGTTGATAAACGCCTGCTGTGCGATTTGATAAACATTTCCGACAATCCAATAAAGTCCCAGTCCTGCGGGAACCGTAAAGGAAATTACTCCGCTCATGATGGGCGAAATCATAGCCATGTTATTTTGCATAGATGGCTGCTTCTGAGTTTCATCTGTTTTTGATGTCCCCTTCATGGAATATCTTACTGAAATGTAAGAAGTAAGTGCTGATAGAAGTGGAATTAACAACAGAAGATATGTATCTACGCCTGAACCTCCATTGATATAATGACTAGGATCCCATGCGGGTATTGCTCCAAGATTGATCCCAAGGAAATTCATATTCAATAAATCAGCCGGTTTTAATAAATCAGATACTGACTGAAGCTGTTCCGGATGATTGCTGAAATAGGTAATAATATTTAGGTCTCTCATATTCGCAATCTTTTCAGACCCCTGCGGGATCAATTCATAAAGCTGAGTGATAAATTCAGGAGATTTTCCAATCATATATTTTAAAGGCTGAGAGATAACATAGTATAATGAAAACAAAATCGGCATCTGTATCAACAAAGGAAGACAACCACCAGCCGGACTCACCTTGTTTTCCTGATAGAGTTTCATGATCTCTGCACTTTGCTTTTCCTTATCATCTTTATATTTATTTTGGATTTCCTGCATCTGCGGTTGAATATCTCCCATTTTCGAGGTTGCTTGTACCTGCTTTATAGTCAAGGGAAGCAACAACGTCTTAATTCCAACCGTAAAAAGAATGATCGCGACTCCATAGTTTTGGAAAGCAATGTTGTCATATATAAATTTTAAGACAGCTCCCATGGGGATAGCGATGAAATCAAGCATACTCTTACAATCCTTCCTCGAAAGGGTATCTTAAAAGCACAGCAGATTTTGAAGTCTGCGTATACTTTTTCTTTCTCCCAAACAACAGATTTCTAAAAAGGCACAGTATTTATCTATGATTGCTACAATGTAAGCTTCCTTGTATTTAGGCAGCTTAATTGTCAATGGCCACATATGTTTCAAAATAATATCCTGCTCCAAAGCACTTAGGTAAAACTGCCCCCTTGCGTTTTTCAGAGCGATGCGTGGATGATTTAGTCCGTGCAGTCCTTTATGAGATTCTTTTACGTGCCAGTCATAAAGGAAAAAATCATGAAGAAGCCCGCCTCTAGCCGCGCAACAATAATTAAGGTTCATCCGTCTGCAAATCAAAAAGCTATAGTAGGATACACAAAGGCTGTGCTCCAGGCAATCAACTTCACCGTGCTGAATGTATCCTCCCATAGATCTGACCAATGGGTGGGTTATCAGATCATCTATGCTGTTCAGATAATCTGTGTCGGCGGAGGAATCCGGTTTCCGACTTAGCATAGATACGATCCAATCAATCATAGCTGTTACCTCATTCTCTACATTTTTAGTGGCGTGACCTGAACATGGAGATAATAAGCCCCAAAACAATGATGATAGCCACTGCCAATCCAGCTTTCAAAATAAAAATACTGAATGTATACATTTCGGCGCTCGTATCTGCACTAAGGCCAGAGCTGATTAAAACTCCGGCAAGGATGATACTCACAGCAAGCAATACTACACTGAAGGATATTCTATTGGAGATCCGTTCCAACCTCCTCTGAAATCCGTTCATATCGTTCATTTCAAATTTTACGTTCAAATTATCATCTTCGGCCTTGCGGAGTAAGTTGCGCAGAGCAAAGGGAAGTTCTCTGAAAAGATGTCTGTATGCCAGTAAGTTCTTTAATAAATTACTGCTCGCTTTTTCCAGAGAAAATGACCCATAGATCAGTTTCTTAGCAATAGGCTCCGCGATTTCCAGAGCATTAATTTCGGGAGCCAGTTTTTCCAGCAATCCTTGAAGCATTCCCAGTACTTTAGCTACCAAGGCGAAATCATGAGGTATCCTTATATGGCTTGAATGTGCAACATGGAAGACCTTGCGCAGCAGCTCGTCGAGTCTTATTTCACTCATCGGCATGGTCAAGTATTCTGTAATGACTGCGTCGACTTCGTTTTCAAAACTCTTTATATCACTTTGAGGAGTCATCGCACCCATATGAACTATGGCTTCCACTACCTGATAGCTATCACGGAGAACGACACCTATAAAAAAGTCCACAGCCGCGCTTTTCCTAGATTTGCTGAGTCGGCCCACCATTCCCAAATCAAGAAAGACGATGGTGCTGTCCGGCAGAATCAGGATATTGCCCGGATGTGGATCAGCATGGAAAAATCCATCCCGGAGGATTTGATTGCATAATGATGCGGAAAGTCTCTCAGCGGCCTTTTTTCTATCTATACCCGCTTGATTCAATGCGTCGTTGTCGCTGATTTTGATACCCTCGATATACTCCATCGTGAGAACACGTTTCGTTGTATAAATCCACCTAACCCGCGGGACGATAATACCTTCTTCTCGACTGAAATTCTCTCTGAAGGTATCGGCGTTTTCGCCTTCCTTTGTGAAATCGAGTTCGTTATTAATCGTGATTTCAAAATCCGCTACCATGCCGCTGAAGTTATATAGTTCTCCGAATTGAGTATGACGGTTGATCCAGCGCGCCATATCCTTCAATATATCCAGATCAAGATGGATCATATCTTCAATGTTTGGTCTTTGTACCTTCACCGCGACTCGTGCGCCTGAAATCAAACTTGCTTGATGAACTTGAGCAATGGACGCAGCGGCTATCGGCGACTCACTAAATTCGGCATAGATGTTTTCCAGTTTGTCATTAAACTCATTCTCGATAAGCGTCCGCACCTCGAGAAAAGGAAATGGCTGCACAGAATCCTGCAGTTTTCCAAGCTCTTCGATAATGTCCATCGGGAAGATATCCTGCCTCACGCTCAAAAGCTGGCCCAGCTTGACAAAAGTAGGCCCCAGTTCCTCCAAGGCATACCTTAGCCGTCTTCCCCTGGAAGCTCTGCCTTTGGTTGAGGGCGCATCATTATCGAAAATGTCTGACTGTTTCCTTGTAGAATCGTGAGATACAGACCGCCCGCCTAGTCCTATACCATGCTTTGTAAAAACTGCGATGATCTCGCGATATCTCTTGCTTTTATAGCTCATCATTTTCATCCAATTCTGTGCATGCAGTATGAGGCAAGGGGGAAGTGGTTGTAAAGGCACATACTATCCCAAACTTACCCCCTTGCGTCAACTGAAAAGCGCATTAATCGAGTTTGTTTTCTTTCGAGGCTTCCCATTCTTGGAGCGCGTTGTGAATCTCTTCCCTTACAATGCGCCTTAACTCATCTTGTGACACAGTATCCTCTTTCTGAGCCAAATTGGTTTGATTCAAAGTCTTTTCGACTTCGCCCCGAATTAACTTTTTAAGCTCCTCACGCTGCTCTTCTCCGCGCCTCACGATGTCGCCCGCAAACTGCCGGGCGTCTTTCTTCGATACCTCTCCTTTGCTGACCAGTTCCTCGACAAGCTCCTCCACTTTTTCACGTGAATACAGCAAAAGACCAAGTCCCAGGTTGACCGATTTTTCAAATGCATTTGCCATAATATGCACTCCTTTCATTCCAGTAAGCTTGCTGCCAGATCTAAAGGTTCAAGGGAAACATGACTGTCGTCACTCAACATGAGTTGGATAGACGTTTGTAAATGGTAAAATAAACTGCACACTTTTCCGCCACTAGAACTACACACTATTTCGCCACAAAGTGCACACTTTCACGCCAACAACTGCACAGTTTCCACTTATGCTGTAAAATAAAGGCATAGGAAATGGAGGCTGTAGAAATGAAGGGGTATCGTGTGTACAGTCAAATACAACAACTAAAAGAAAAGGGCTTTAAGAAAGCCAATGTGGCGAAACAATTGGGAATCAACCGTCGAACCGTTGACCGATACTGGAACATGTCGGCAGATGAGTATGAGGCAAACGCAAATCAAATCTGTCGGATGAAGCTGCTGGATGAATACGGGGACAACATTCTGCTCTGGCTGAAATCCTATCCGACATTGAGCGCGGCACAGGTCTGCGACTGGCTGAAGGAACACTACCGTGCTGACTTTGCTGAGCGCACCGTATCGCGCTATGTGAAAGAACTGCGCCGCCTGCACAACCTGAAGAAAGTGCCTAACCCGCGCTCATACGAAGCGGTTCCGGAGCTGCCGATGGGTAAGCAATTGCAGGTGGACTTCGGAGAAAAGTGGATGATTGCTCCTGATGGCGGACGGGTAAAGGTTCAGTTTGCCGCTTTTGTGCTGGCACATTCCCGCTACAAATACGCGGAATTTCAATCCCGTCCCTTTACGGCAGCTGACCTGACAAGAGCTTGTCACCGATGTTTCCACTTTATTGGCGGCATACCCGAGGAACTTGTTTTTGATCAGGACAGCATTGTCAGCGTATCAGAAAACTGCGGGGATATTATACATACCTATGAATTTGAAAAATTGCGTCAGGAATGTAAATTCCGCGTATATCTCTGTCGTGCCGCCGATCCTGAAAGCAAAGGCAAAATCGAGAATGTGGTGAAGTATATTAAGGGGAATTTCCTTGAAAACCGCATTTACCCGGAAGATGACGAAACGCTGAATTACTGCTGCCTACAATGGCTGGAGAGAACCGGAAATGCCAAAATCCATGGCACTACGAAACGAGTCCCTGCAGAGGTATTTCAGACGGAACGGGAGCATCTGCGTCCATTACCGAACGCACCGGAAAATATGGATACACGGATTACTCGCATAGTTCGCAAGGACAACACTATTGTCTATGACAGCAATCGGTATTCCGTCCCATTGGGCACCTACAACAACCAGCCAGAAGTGCTGATTCAGGTAGAAGATGGCATCCTGCATGTTATGACGGTATTCAATGAACCGATTTGCGAACACGCCATTTGTACAAGAAGAGGGATGCTGATTCAGAATACAAGTCATGTCCGGGATCGGGAATCTGGATTGAATACCATGCAATCCGAACTAACCGAGCTTCTCGGGCATCAAGCTGACCATTTATTGCAGACAATTCGCACCGAGAAATCCCGTTATGCCCGCGATCAGTTTCAATTGATACAGTCACTTTGTAAGAAATACAGTGTGAACTCCGTACTGGAGGCGATCCGGTTTTGCGATGAAAACCGGCTGTACAGCGCCAATTACGTCAAGGATTATGTGGAACATCGGTCAAAGCCGCAGCCCAAGCCGACTCTTCTGCCCATACCGGTCAGCAATAGCAAATACCACATTACTACCGAAAAAAGACCGCTGGATGTTTATGTGAAAGCAGGTGGTACAAAATGAGCATGAGTCTATCACGTATCCAGCCTTTGCTTGCCGGTTTAAGGTTGCAGGAAGTGGATTTTGAAGCCCTCTTTTCCGGAAAAAACAACCTGACACCGCTTCAATGTATTGAGCTCTTCCTAATTGAAGAACAAAGGCTGCGGACAGAAAAGCAGAACCTGCTTCGGCGGAGAAGAGCGGACCTTCCGGCAGAAAAGACGATGGAGTCCTTTGATTTCGGCTTTCAACGCAGTGTTACGAAGGAGCAAATGCTGAGGCTGTGTGATATGACATGGCTGGAACAGGCGTACAATGTCTGCTTTCTCGGACCTCCCGGAGTCGGCAAAACTCACCTGGCACTGGCACTTTCCGTGCAGGCGCTGGACCTCGGGTATGTGGTCGCTTTTGAGACTTTAGACAACCTCATGAAGCTTTTGAAGACTGAGGAAATATCCGGCGCCAGCAAACGGAGATTGAAATATCTGAGCAAGGCGGCTTTAGTAGTCGTGGACGAGGTAGGCTTTATGCCGTTGTCGCCTGCCGAAGCGAATCTCTTCTTCGGCTTTGTTTCCAGCATGTCAGAGAAAACCTCCCTTATTATTACTTCCAACAAGGGCTTTGACGAGTGGGTGGATTTTCTCGGTGACGCCACCATCACAACCGCTATTCTCGACCGCTTAATCCACCATTGTGAAATCATCAATATGACCGGCAACAGCTACCGTCTCGAACATCGCAAATCTATCACGTGATCACTGTGCACTTTGTGGCGAAAATCTGTGCATTTTACTTGACTGCTTACAAAAGACTACAAAAACGCAATGAAGTATTATAAATATGCTCAAAATGATATCGGATATTCAGAAGCGTATGAAAAATACCGCTCGATTATTATAAGCAAATATTTTACTCACATATTCGCTTCGAGTATATTAATGGTTGTTTTAGTTTTCATTATATATAGAATCAAATCAAATAAGAAAAAGCAAAGGAGGGGAAAAACAATATGACAACCACTTTGCTGGGAAGCCTTAAATACTGTTTTTATATAATTTTTCATCCTTTTAAAGGCTTCTGGGATATGAAACATGAGAAGCGGGGAAGTTTATTTGCGGCAAATATCCTGTATGTCACATTTATAATTTTCAACGTGATTTCTACGCAATTATCAGGCCCGATATTAGTAATACAAAAAAATATTAATGTTAATAATATAAATGTTTTTCTACAGATATCCTCGATAGTGTTGCCCATCCTAATCTGGTGTGTGTCCAATTGGGCGGTCACAACTCTCCTTGAAGGAGAGGGCACCATAAAAGACATATATATGGCGACAGCCTATGCATTGACTCCATCTATAATAACCTGTATTCCTCTTATTATTATGAGTAATTTTTTTACCGTTGATGAAATTAGTTCAATATATAATTTTATTATGTCGGTATCTATAATATGGACGGCATTTTTGCTGTTTTTTGGAATTATGACTATTCATCAATTTACCGTTACGAAAAACATGGGCACATTTATCCTGTCAATCTTGGGAATGGCAATTATAATAGCGATTGCACTTCTTTTTATTTATTTGATTTCTTGTGTCAGTAATTTTGTAATTGCAATTTTTAATGAATTTTCTTCAAGATATTAATAATTGAAAGGGATATTCGAATGAATACTTTTCGTTGTATCGCCAAAAGATTTTTTTCTGTATTTTTAATGTTGATTTTTTCAGTGTTATCAGGCTGTTCGGCGATAAATATTCAGGATAAGTCCCTGATTACCGGTTTTCAAAAAGTCAAAATAGATGAATCTATGGATTCGCTGCTTAAGAATAATGCCAGCTTTGTCGAAGTAGCTGAAAACCCCAGATATAAGCTGTTTATAAAAGGGACAACAGCTGAAATAAAATTGGTTGATAAAACTACGGATGTAGAGTGGTATTCTAATCCGCAAAACTGGTTGACTGATAAATATGCCAATACTCCCATTAGCCGAGAAAAGCTCATGTCTCAAGTTGACATAGAATATAACATTGTAAAAACTTACAGCCAAAACAATATTTATACGTCTTATACAGACGGCATTCTAAACAATTCCGTTAATTATGAAAAAATAGAAAACGGGGTGCGGGTTAATTACGTTATTGGTAAAAAACCGATAATTTATTTAGCCCCTGAGATAATATCAATTGAACGCGCTAAGGAAATAAGATCCAAGTTATCGGAAGAAGATAAGGCTTTCTTTGACACTCTCTATAAAAAGGTTTCCCTAAATGATTTTCCAAATCCTGCAGACAGGGCTTTGAAAAAAGCCAATTATCCGATATTGGCCAAACGAGATGTTTATATTGCTCAAATGCAATTTAAAGATCCGGCCGGTTTAGGCGATCAGAGATATGCCTCATCTTACCTGTTAAGCAAAATTAGCAAGATGTTTGAAAGAACTGGATATACAGTTGAAGATTTATATAAAGACAATGCTGAGAATTTAGCCACCCATGTTCCTGATCCTGATAATACGGTGAATATTTCCATTGAATATCGTATTGATAAAGATGGTTTTACTGCTACAATTCCCCCAAAAAGCATTTATTATGATAGAAACAATATAGAAGTGACCAAAATATCGTTGCTTCCTTATTTCGGAGCAGCAGATGACAGTAAGTCGGGGTATATTGTTTTACCGGATGGTTCAGGTGCATTGATTTACTTAAATAATAATAAAACAAATATGGGTTCATATACTAAGAAAATTTATGGAGCGGATAAAACTATCGATGTCGGCGATAGGGAAGAGCAGGCATATTTACCCGTGTTTGGAATCAAAGCTGATCAAACGGCTTTTTTAGCTATAATTGAAAAAGGTGACGCCGTATCTGAAATATGTGCCGATATAAGCGGCAAAACAAGCCAATACAATATTGTTTACGCAAGATTTGAAATAAATGCAAATCAGCCGACGTTAAACCAAGGCGTGAGCGCGCAAAAAGAAAATGATTTACGTTATCAAAAAGAACTGGTAACAAGCGACCTGAGCGTGAGATATCTGTTTATGTACGGCGATTCTGCCGACTATACTGATATGGCTTTGGCTTACCAAAAATATTTGTTAGATAACAAGAAAATTGTTAAAGAAAAGTATAGAGAAAAAATACCTCTCAATATTAATGTAGTCGGCTCAATAATACATAAAAGATTAATTTTAGGACTGCCAACCGAAGCGCCTCTGAAACTTACATCGTTTGTTGAAACAATTAATATTCTAGATCAACTGAAATCTAAAGGTGTAGATAGATTAGTTTTGCAGATAAGTAATTGGTGCAACAATGCAAATCTGAATTATATTTACAATAAAATAGATATAATAAATGAATTGGGTGGAGAAAAAGGGTTTAATACTCTTGCCGATTATTTATATAAAAATAATATTGAATTTTATCCCGACACGAATTTTCAATATGTAAGCAGAAACTATTTGTTTAGCGGGTATGACGTTAAGAAAGACGCGAGTAGGACATTAAATAATATTGCTGCTTATAATTACGACACCAATTTGACCTATATTAATGATGAATCCCTTTCCAAAAGAACTGTTATAAGCCCCAAAAGATATGCTTATTATATTGAAAGGTTTTTAAAAGATTATAAATATAAATCGCTTAATCTAGCATCGATAGGGACGGATTTAAATTCCGATTATAATTTTTCCGATTTAATAGATCGCCAAGAGGCAAAAGAATTAGTTGTAAAACTAACCAAGGAATTAAACAACAGTGGATACCGTTATGTAGTAAACGGAGGGAATATTTACACATTATATGGGGCGAGCTTAATCAATCAAGCCCCCTTTGATTCAAGCAATGAGTACTTGTGTGATGAAACCATACCCTTTTATCAGATTGTCATGCATGGCATTAAGCCTTATTCGAGTCCTCCGCTTAACATGAGTTCCGATTACGAAACAGATGTCCTTAAAACAATTGAGTACGGAATGATACCTTCATTTAAATGGATTTATGAAGACAACGATATTTTAACAGACACTATGAGTAATTTTTACAGTATCAGCTATAAAGATTGGTTAGATAAAGCAGTTGAAGTGTATAAACAGGTCAATGCTTCTTTAAGTGAATGTCAGACCGCAACAATTGTTGACCATTCCAAGTTAAAAGAAAAGCTTATCAGGGTTAAATATGACAATGGTATTGTAGTGTACATTAATTATAATGATACTGCCCAGACAGCGGACAATATCGCGATTAACCCTAGGAGTTTTAAAGTGCTGAAGGGGGTTGAATAAAAATGAAAATATTTAAGAAAAAGTCTATTTCAATTTCCGCCCAAAAAGCAATATACGGATTTTTATTCAGCCTACCCTTTACTGTAGGATTTATTCTGTTTTTTCTATCGCCGTTTATATTCTATATCGTTATATCGTTTAGTAAGATGTCAGTGACTCCAAGGGGGCTTGAATTGTCGTTCAACGGATTAGAAAACATGGTATATCTTTTTACAAATCGTATTGAATTTCTGGATAATGTTATTGGGAATATTAAGTCAATCGCTTATACGGTTCCGGCAATTATTCTTTATAGTTTTTTTATTTCTATTATTTTAAACGAAAAATTCAGAGGCAGATTTTTAGCAAGAGCAATCTTCTTTCTTCCAGTTATCATTGCATCAGGCGCTTTATCAATTATGAACACGGATCAGCTTAGCATACAGGCACGTCAAGTTATTGCAGGCTTAGAAAGCAATGTTTATATCGGGTCCAATAGTCTATATGGAATGATTACCTCCCTTTTCGGTGAAAACTCCTTAAGCAAATCATTAATCAATGTAGTTAACAGTATTATCAGTTCAATGGATAGTATTGTAAATGCTTCCGGTGTTCAGATATTAATTTTTCTGGCCGGTTTACAAACAGTTCCCTCTTCGTTCTATGAAGCTGCCAAAATTGACGGTGCGTCGAATTGGGAAAATTTTTGGAAAATAACATTTCCCATATTAAGCCCCATACTGCTCGTTAATACTGCATATACCATTATCGACTGCTTGGCAGCACCTGATAACTGGGTAATAAAAGCAATATATGATGTGGGGGCGTATCAAGGTGATTACACTTTAAGCGCTTCTATGGGAACAGTGTATTTTTCGATTATATTTGTTGTGCTCGGATTAGCGATATTCTTTATGTCAAAAAGGGTCTATTACGAAGATAGATAGAAGGGCCAGATTTATGATGCAAAATATTATGAAGCTTGACAGGCGGTCTTTAAACCTTCATAAGCACAAAATAAAAGCGTTTATATGGAGCATAGCAAGAACCACTTTATTAATTGGTCTCAGTTTTATGGTGCTTTATCCCTTGTTTTTTAGGTTTATCCAATCGATAAAAAGTTCTGCGGACCTTGCAAATCCGGCGGTGTTATTTATCCCGGACCATCCTACCTTTGCAAATTATCAGACGACAATTGAAGCCTCAAATTATTTTATATCTTTTTTATTTACTGCGGTGTTTACCTTTATAACCAGTATATTACAAATCACATCATGTATATTGGTTGCGTACGGATTAGCCAGATTTAAGTTTCCTGGGAATAAGATAATTTTCACATGTGCTATTTTGACTTTGATAATACCTCCACAAACTATGGTTTTACCACTGTATTTAAGGTTTAGATTTTTTAACCCCTTAAACTTTTTCAAATTTTCAGGCATTATGAATGGTATAGATCTGACAAACACGCTCATACCCTTTATTTTATTATCTGTTACAGCAAATGCATTTAGAAATGGATTGTATATATTTTTGTTTCGTCAATATTACAAAAATTTACCTTATGTGCTTGAAGAAGCAGCATATTTAGACGGTTGCGGGCCTTTAAAGACCTTTTATAAAATTATGCTTCCGGGTTCAGTTTCTATGATTATTACAGTATTTTTGTTCTCCTTTGTGTGGCAATGGAACGATAATTTCTATCCTAGCCAGTTTGCATCTAATATGCCTTTTTTGACCGTTAAGCTTCTTAATATGCATTTTGCCACCCTGGGTACATTCAGCGATATGTATAACGCGTCTTTGGTGACTCCAAAGTTCTTTTTGCTAGTTACGCCATTGATATTTTTATATATATTTGCCCAGAGGTTCTTTACCGAGAGCATTGAAAGAAGTGGTATAGTCGGGTGATAAACACAGCATTTGTCAATAAAGAGCAAATATAAAATACAAGACTATAAATGCTTAAACAAGGTGAGATGAATGAATAAAATGATAAGGCGGAGCGTTGCAGCTACAGTATCCTTAGCGCTACTTAGCCTATTGATAGTATCAGCTTTATCAATTACTGCTTACGGATATGAATACAATCAAAGTTCGTCCCTAAACTCAGACGGGGCTTCGTCAACTCCCGTCACTTTTGAATTGGCAGATAGCTATGAAAAATATCTTGCTACTTATAGTGATGCTTCAACGCCTGATAAGGAGATTATAATACCGGCTACAGCATATTCATTTTGTTCTTATAACCCGGAAATAATGGTTGATTATATGGGCAAGGCGGGGACAAGCGTTCTGACAGCCGAGGAAGGTACAATCGAATGGACTGTAGATATAGACGAACCGGGATTTTATAATATTAGCGTGGACTATTATCCGATTGCTGGTAAATCCTCAGAAATCAGCAGGTCGATTAAAATTGACGGTAAGCTTCCGTTCGAAGAAGCAAGGAATATTACCTTTTACCGTATATGGCAGAACGTAATCGGAAAGAACGGCAAAGCCATACAACAGGATAAAAGGAATAATGATATACGGCCGAC
>Ga0208695_1001335_pt1 | contig 20741 bp, 23 predicted proteins | sample AD_UKC111_MetaG_FD_184449 | JGI IMG/M metagenome (GOLD analysis project Ga0208695, IMG submission 184449) | Active sludge microbial communities of municipal wastewater-treating anaerobic digesters from Hong Kong - AD_UKC111_MetaG (SPAdes)... | ecosystem: Engineered > Bioreactor > Anaerobic >...
CTTGCAATGTATTTAAAACAATTGACAAAGGACTTATTTTTGTAGATTGTACAGGGACATTGTCGGGTATGGCGCATGATACAATAGTTGAAGTGAGAGTTGGAAAACCATATATTCCAGAGCCAATACATCCTACTAACTATTATTATCATAGTATGGGAGTTGTGAAAAGATATAAGATATTCTGGTAATTCTGTTTTTGAATTTATCCCAAACATAACTTTTCTAATTGTTTTTTGTTATTTTTGTAGAATCAGCTTTAATTTCGACGCTGTGCAGCAATCTTGAGATTTGTGGGATACGTATAATATCCCAACCTATTTTAGCTAATCCAAATGCATAGCCATCATAATTTACGATGGGCTACGCGGCTTACAATGAGTCAAAATTTTTAAAAAAGTAAGGTAAATTCGGGATATATTAGTTGATTTATCCCGAAAATTATTCTGAGCCGCGTTTCATTGAGGAGTAGTTAATAGCATAATAGATCACAACACCCAACGCCATGTACGGCAGCCACTTGTAAAGTTCATATAGCTTATCGCTTGTTTCGAGATCTGATGCTGTGTAATAAGTCACTGTCTGACCGTCAATAGTCATGTTCATAGGAGCCAAGTGCATGTAGATATAGAGTTGATCCATGATCGGACCAAGCAACATGAAGATAAACATCGTAAAACATAGCAAAACAATGATGTCAAACCAACTAACGACAAGTGCAGCTTCATTAGCGGTGAACTTCTTCCAGAACTTCCTTAACATATCCCGAAATTTCATTTTACTGCCCTCCGTACGGCCCGGTGCCCATGTTTTGAACGCCACGGCTTTCGTAGGCTCTAAGCATGACAGCCCTATAATAGAGGTGATACCCGCCAGCAGCTATACCCAGAAATACGATCCATTTTATGGTTTGAACGCCCATATCCACCATCGGCAAAGCCCCTGCACAATATGTGGGGTTAGTGCTCAGCACGTAGGCGTAAATCAGGTTGTATATGGGCATGATAATCATAATGAAAAGCCCGTAGATTATCCTGAAAAAGATAATTTTCATTCCCTCAATCGTTTTAACGCCTCCAGAGTGCCCTTTTCTTATCCCAACCCGTGAACCTACTTTTCAGGATAGATCCGGGTGGTTTGTTGTAAGCTTCACGCACGACTCTGCCAAGTTCTTCTGTGCCAGATTCAGGCTCATCTACCCACATTGGGTACATGCCATCTACGAGAATTTGTTTCCAGACCATGTTAACTCCTCCGGGATATTGTACCGTACCGTTTCGCGGCTTCTTCTTCGGTTTTAGCCTTCCCTATCCTGGTTAAGAAATAGAGCCATTCTTGATTATTCACGGAGAACGCATCGCGGCTAGTTGTTTTCACCATTTCACCGCAATCATATTCGAGAAGTCTACCAGCCTTGTCAATCCCAATCTGGAAGCCATCATAGAACAGGTATCCCTTCATGCTGAGTTTGATTATTTTTTGTCTCATTATCTCAAGTTGCTTATCTGTGATTTTTGATGTTATCTTTCGCGGCATTATGCGATTTGGTTCACTTATAACGGTAACAGATGGGCGTAAAAGTCCTACTTTGTTGCCGAGCTTCACTTCTTTTGTGGGAATGAAAAGAGGCTCATCTATCAGGTCATGCTTCTTGTAGAACCTTCTCTCCCGATCAAAACCATCTTTCCGTTCAGGACTGTAATACGAATCCTTCTTGGTCACTGGGGTTTTGACAACGAATCCCGGTAAGTTTTCAACAGTGCTAACGTTCCCTGCACCACCGTGCGAAATGAGTTTGCCGGGCTTTACAGATTTTAGCTTCCCTACAATCTTTTGATCGGCAGGCAGAAACGCCTCCTGTCTTGATCTATCCCGAATTCTGCAATCGTAGCCATCTGGTACCCGATCGCCATCGGCATTTCTAAGCCTCTTAGACAGCCGGAGCTTAGCGTTCTTTGGCATCATAGCCCATGCTTTTTGATCTGCTATCGAAGCGTTGCCCCGAAGCTGCACGCGGATGCCGTCACGTGTTGCTGTGAGTTTTCTTGCCATTAGTACTGCCTCTCTCGTATCACAAGTTTTCTTTTCACTACTACAAGCTCTAACTGTGCACCATCTGACCAGTTTAGCTCTCTCTTAATCGGTTCTGGGATTCTTATTTGATGCCCAGTTTTGGTTTTCTGGAATTTGACCATATTTATCCTCGTTATATAATTTTTATATAATTTTTATATAACGAAGGCTCGTATAAAAAGGTAAGGTCTGCCGCTATCGAAAACAATACGTATAAATTGGATTAAAAAAGTAGAAAAAAAAATTAGTTAGGTGGGTTTATCCCCACGGCGTAGCAGATTTTCGTTTTGTAGCTATAGTAGCTTTTGGCTTTGCGAATGGATTAGCTTTTGGTTTTGCTGGCGAGGTAGCTTTCGAAACCGAGCTAAAACTTGGTTTTGCGAACGAAACCTGCTTTTTCGGGGTGAATATTTGCTTTACCGGCACACTGTTCGATTGGCTACGCGGCTTAGAATTGGTCGGTTTTCGGGATATTGTTACTGATTTTTGCTTGACGTTCTCTGGAACTGCGCCATAATACTTTACTGGCGTTTTTGCGATCACATCAAGCTTTCTTTCGAGCCCTTTCTGTGCCACGTTCAATGCCACAGGTGTAAAGGACTTTACAGTTGGTGTTGTCACCTTTTTATTGAACGGGCTTGGACGTTCAATCTTAGTTACCTTTGTTTCTGAGCCATATGCAGCCTTTTCCCCGGTATGACCCAACATTTCACTGAACGTATTGACTTTCGTTTTTGAGATCATAAGAGCTTCACTTGCCATACCCCACGGAAGTTTTTCGTATGCACCAGATTTCTTTCTCTTCAATATACGCTCACCATCTTCTATAGGATCATGCTTGTTAAAGTCGATGAATCCTTCATATCTTCCGCCTCCACCCCCAGATCTATCATCTGGTCCATATTCTGGAACAGGTGGGTGTGGATCTTCGCCTTCGGGAGGTTTACTGTTTGATGAATCATCATTTGGTGGTTTGCTGTCATCTGTATTTGTGGGTACTATCGGTTTCGAATTGTCATCTGGTGGTATCGATTTTGAACCTGAATCTGAGTTTCCTGAATTGTCATTTATTGGTTTTGACTTTATGTCATCGTTAGCTGTTGGTTTTCGACTTCCAGTATATGCTATTGGTGGGTTTGTCTCTATTGATTTTCTATCCAATGTCAATCCTTTCGAATTGTGGCTTATACCAATCGACTTGCCGTCTGTATCACGTTTTATGACAAACTCTTTGCTCCAGTCACTTCTATCATTTCTTCTAAATATATTTCTAGAGGATTTTGAGTTGATACCAAGACCACCATTTATATCCATGAGAGGCTTATTAGCGCTTATACCACTACCATCGATTAATTTCAAGCCTAGTGGTCTTGATCCTATAGGTTTAGAACCTAGAGCTTTTGAGATATCAGTGAACTTTTCATCCAACAGTTCAATTTTACCTTTTCCTCTGCTTTCGAATATTAGTTCTCTTTCTACGGGTTCTTTTGTCTCAGCTATATTCTTACGGGATAATCTTGGTTCTGGCTTCGAGCTTTCACTTTTTAATTTTAGTTTATTGACACTTTTCGTATCTTTTGTGGCTTTTATATCCCAGATGCTTTTCTTAGTGCTTTTCTTTCCACCAAGTAACCCAGATTCATCTGTCATCATATCAGTCAAACCTTTTTTAGTTTGACCCAAGATACTAAGTTCACCTTTTTGTGAATTTATATTAGTACCTTTTTTATTCCACAAGCGCAGATCACCAGAAGTTTTTCTGTCAATAGCTCTAACTACGAGATAACGTTCTGGTTTTGTCATTATATCAGAATTTAATACGAATGATTGAGCCTTATTTGGAAACTTCCCTTGTTCTGCCATATATTCTGATATTGGCGACTCTTTCACAGAGGGATATTTTTCAACCATTGTTTTTGAATATTCTAGAATAGTTGGTTTTATCCCGGTATTGAAGGTATTTTCGTTTCCTACACCTGTTTCAATAAGTCTTCTAATATCTTTTATACGACCTTCATGTTCAGGTTCTATTTTTCCATCCTTGAGAGTTGTACCTCCTCTATAGTTTCTTACTGCCTGTTCCTGCATTGGCATTATATCTACAGATTCAGATTTAATTGACGGCTTCATTTTGAACCCGAAAGGTAAGTTTTCTTCAGTTCTATACTTACTTTTCTTCACTTTCCCTGTGACAGGATCTTTTTCGTGGGAGAATACCTCAATACCTTTTTCCCAACCTTTTTTGCTATTGAACTCTATTTTTGGTTTCGTGTCATCGACTACTTTAGTTACGATTTTTCCATCCACGGTTATACGGAAATCTTTTCCTTCAACAAAGCCAGCCTTCTCAGCGTTTGTCTTGAATGCATTTGAGAATTTCGCTACACTATCTACAGATACTTCAATATCTTTTGGTGTACCTGATAGGTATTTTCCCATTTGCATTTTCAATGCATTTGAGCCATATACCTGTATCTCATTATCTTTTTTCTTACCATATTCTACAATAGTGTCTCTGACTGTTGGTTTCATTGTGTCCGGGATATTCTTACTGAGCACCTCGAATCTTGTCGGTTCTACAATAGGTCTTGGTGCTTTGTAACCTTTTGTGGCTATTGTTCTACCACCAAACCAATATATCTTATCAGATTCACCAAAATTTTTCTTTATATGAGTGTCAAGAATTCTTGTATCCAATTTCGAATAAGGATGTATTCTCTTACCGTGTATTAGTTTAGTATCAATCTCTGGTGAACCTAATTTTAGCCCACCTTTATCCGAATATGATATTATTGGTCTATTGGCTATAGCTAGTGTTTTGCCCACTTCAATATCTGCTACTGTTGCACTAGCACCTTTTGGGATAGCTTGAAGCGTTGCTGTTTCAGCTGTTGGTAAGAGGAGGAATGGAGATTTTTTCTCGACGGCTTTTATACCACGGTGAAATCCAACACCACCAATAGCGAGCGCTTCACCAAATTTCAATGATGATTCTACTATACCAGCTGCACCACCTTTTTCATATCCTTCGCCTGCTACCCGGCCATAATCAGTAGCAAGTAATCCCATCATACCAAAATCAATTACTTTATCGGTTTTAGTTGCCGCTTTTGTTAGTGCTCCTGTTGTGCGTTTTTCAAGAATCGACAATGTCTTTTTTGCCCACGGATTAGCTATTTTCTCAGCTTTTTTTGTCAGGAAGCCAGATGATTTTTCAGCCGCTTTTGTAAGACCGCTCGCAGCTGCTAATTTCGAGCCTTTGGTTACCGCACCAAATATTTCACCACCAGCGTAGTATGCCCCATATTCTATCCCTGTAGAAACTGGTTTCGTCCTGATGCTATCATATTCGTTTTTCAGGAAATTCTTCGAGCCCGTAGTGAGTGCGTTCGAAATATCTTGCTGAGCCTTAATTGATTTCTCTGCTAATTGTATGACTTTGTTGTTCCTTAGATTTGGTGATGCATCAAGCTTTTTTTCTATGGTATCATACATTTCCCCTGTCAAAGCCAGTCCTGCAAATGGTGTTGCTTTAATAGCATTTTCAAAGTGTAGTGGTGCCACTGTTTTTTCTATTTGTTCGCCAGATGGCAGGAACGCAAGTTTCTTTGAAGCCCATTTATCGGCTTTATCGAGTTTTGTTAGAGCATTATCGTAAGCTGTAGCTGACGATGATTTTATCGATTTGACGTCTTTTGTAGCGTCGTAAGCTGCACCGAGGACGTTCTGTATTTTACCCTGTGATCTATAATCCTGTATCGCCTTCTGCTGGGCTTGTTGCTTATAATATTCTTCGTCACCAGGATATGTTAATTTTGATAATGTGCGAGCCTGCACTTCTTGGCGAGCTTGTTTAATAGTGTTTATATCGCTTGTTGTCATGCCAGCCACAATTGGAATATTGGCTATCTGTTCCCTATACTTTGCCTCACTTTGGAACTGTGCCTTACTCTTCGACAGCCCAGTTATATTACCCGTAGTGTTTTTTGTAATAATGCTAACATTCCGCTCGCCACTACCATCATTTCCGCGAGATTGTATAGCATCAATGACTTCACCGCTCGCACCAACCTTCGTATTTCCAGTGAACGCTGCTTGTAATGCCTTTATTCTTGCTGCTTCGGCTTTAGCGGCTGCTTTTGCTTCGGCTGCATTCTTATTCTCTACTGTACCTTGGATTGTTCCAACTTTCACGGAATCCCTATATATCTTTTGACCGAGTCCAGACCTCTCCTGATATGCAGCCCAATTCTGCGCCTTTTCAGCATCCGTGAGCTGTGCGGTGTAGAGTTTCACGCCGCTATCTCGACTATTTCCCTGCGTCTGTACTTGTTCAATATATGAACCATCGGCTAATTGTATAGAACTGTTAATTTTGTTGCCTCTGGCATCAAGACCATATCTAGCCATCATATCTTGTTTCAAGATATTCTGTACGGCTTCATGCCATTGCGGGTCTTCTCGTTGTCTTGTTACCCTAATTTCTGTTGGTTGAGACTCTATTGGTACTTGTGTTATTGTTTGCGTTATTGTTTGTGGTTTTTGCGTTGTTTGTGTTGTTTTTGTTGTTTGTGTTGTCTGTGTTTGCGGTTTTTGTGTTGTTTGCGGTGGTTTTTGTGTTGTCTGCGTTGTTTGAGTTTGAGCTGCTCGTGCATCGATCGCTTTCAGATTAGCTATTTGGTTGTCTCTCCAGTTAACTTTACAAAGCCCAGTTGGACACGGTTTGAAACGAGGATCTTTTGTGTATTTTTGAATGTCTGCATTAGTTGGCTTTGGAGCTTTTGCACTTGCAACGCCAATTATCCCAAACCCGGATTCATCTGGACCAAATAGATTTGATACGGTGGAAAATACTGATTTCTTTGAAGTAGTTTGATCAGTTGTTTGTGTTTTGTTGAACACAGGTGTTGTAGCGGGCTTTTTCACGATTACTGGCGTAGCAGTTGAGTCAAAAGGCGTCAGCTGCATAGTGGGTTTTTTCGTGACTATTGGCTGAACAGATGGCTGAACAGGCTTTTTTATAATTGTGGGCTTATTTGTGCTTGCATTTATCTTGCTCTGTGCTGCGAGCTTCTGAGAGCCGGATGTCATTTCCGCCATCGGGATATTTAGTCCTGTTCTCACATACTGAACTGACTGATTCGCAGATTTTGGTACTGTCTTCGCAGCATTACCACTCGCCGCCGCTGCAAGACTTACTACGACCTTTGTTGTCGGCTCTGTGATAGCAGGTTTTGGCGTCGTTGCGGCAGCATTTCCCCTTCTAGCGGCATCGAGACTAACAATAGTTTTTGGTGCTTCAACTCTATTCAGAATCACTGCTTTGTTTGTACTTGCATTGGTCTTATTTTGAGCTGCGAGCTTTTCTGAACCAGAAATCTTTCGGGATAATCCTGTTGTGTTCCGATCCATATTCGGGTCTGTTTTGGTAGTCTGCTGAGAAATAATAACTCCAGTAGCCGACCTCACAACAGGGATATATGTTGTTGATTTCTGTGGCTTCGTAGAAACTTGGGTGTTAACTTTCTTGACATTACCCGTTCCTGAAGATGCTGTAGATGCTGTATTTTTGGCTACAGTTCCGCTCGACGCAACAGCAGTACTCACAATTTTCTTAGATGTTGGAGTTGTCTTAGCGGCATTACCACTACTCGCTTGCTTTGTTGAAACAACAGTTTTCTTAGTTGTAGGTGTTGTTTTTGCTGCGTTTCCACTGGCGGCTTGCTTCGTCGTAACAACTGTTTTAGTCGGAGTTGTCTTAGATGTCTTAGATGCGTTACCACTTTTAGCGGCGTCAAGACTTACAACAGTTTTCTTTGCAGGGGTTGTATTCTTTGTCGTGGTTGTGGTCTTAACAGTAGCCTTATTTGTACTTGCATTTGTTTTGCTCTGTGCTGCAAGCTTCTCAGAGCCGGTCTTATCATTCGAAACACCAGTCTGTTTTGTGCCAGTACTTGCAGCCGACTTGTTCGAAGTCGTCATCTTTGGCGCTACATACGTGCCTTTGACAACTGTTAAGTCTTTTCCATTAGATTTTCGCCACTGATACTCGGTAAGACTGGGATTTGATTGCTTTTCTCTCAAATACACATTTTGATCGGAATGACTCATTGCATATTTGAAAGCGTACCCGCTAGTTTTTTGCGGATCGATTTTTTGCGCCGCATTAGCTGCCGCTTTCTGCGCCGCTGCTTGAGCTGCTTGTTTTGCAGCTGCTTCTTTTGCTGCCTGTGCCGCCGCATATTGTGCTGCATCCGCGCCCGACAGGGTATAAAATGTTACTTTACCCGCTGCATCGCGCTGCACATTCGAAACGTCATGTTGCAACTCGTAATCCGAGAGTTTATAGAAATCGCCTTTCGCTGTTACATTTCCCAGAACACCGTCTCGAATTACGTATGTTTTTGTTATACCGCCAACAGTTTGAGTTTTTTGCATCGTGTCAACCATTTGTTATCACCTCATTTGTTAGTTTTGTTTTCCCTAACTATTATTTCCATGGGACTCCCCAGCTTTTGCACTTCTTTTCGGGATATTCTTCAGATTCCTCGGATTTTGAACCTCTGTGAAGCTGTAAGCCGCTCGCATATGTGAACGGTGACTTACCATGAGTTCTGTTGATTGGAGTTGATTTTTCGCGTTTTGGCAAACCTTTTTTGTGGCTGCACCCCCATCCACGCCCACGATATTTTCTCAAATTCACTCTGTGATTGTTTCGGGGATTATTGAGCGTTCTATCCCGTTCACGTTTGATTTTGTGCATTGGCTTGTGAACTTCGAAATCCTCTTCACCCTCTGCATATTCCTCATCATATTCCTCGAAATCTTCATCCATGTCGTTTTTTTGTATTCTCTTTCGCCCGAATATCATTTCTTCACCTCAATACAATTCTTCTGAATTCCCTCGGGGATATTTCGACATCCAGTGCCGTCACATCTTCTGGTTCTGCCACAATATAATTTTTCTTTTTCGTTGGCACAATCACTGGATTTTCCTCGATTTTATCCAACTTAACTTTTTTATTTTCTTTTGGAATTGTTATTCCCATTGTTTTCACCTCTTACAATCTAATCTGACCCATCTGCACATGATTATGATCTCTGTCTCTCTCTGCTACAATGTCAAGAATTCTTACAATTGTGATGATTGCCACTATTATCCCGATTGCAACAAAAATCCACATAATGGAACTGCTCTGGTATGTTGCGTATTCCATTTGTATGCCACCAAGCAGAGATATCCCGGATAAGAACCAAAAAATAGTAGCTAATACACCGGCAATTGCGTCTGTATAATTATTTTTATCCCGAACTTTCAGACTATAAAATGTGCAGAGTCCAGCGAATGTTAACAGTGTTAACCACACCTGAACAGGCATCGTCATTATTTTCTACTCCTCTTTCGCATTGCGAAATTGACTGATCTTTGCCTGTTTACCACTGCTGTAGCTTTCGGGATATTATTGGTGGGAGTTGGTTTGTTCGATTTGTGTCCAGGCTTATAGCCGCTTCTGGCTACTGGTGCTGGTTTGTTCGATTTATGACCAGGACCGGGTTTTGTAGATTTTACTGGCAAACCACCTGCTCTTCTACCGGGACCGCTCTTGTGGGACTTAACCGGAAGTCCACCTTCATGTTTCCCGAGAGTGCCTTTCCTTACGGCTGGTCCGGGTTTCTCTTTCCTCTGAGCCTGAGGTTTTACTGTAGTTGTTTTTGTCGTAGTTGTTTTTGCCGCTATTCTAGCAGGTGCTTTTGCAGGTGGTTTCGCAGCTGCTTTCGCTGTGTATTTTGCTTCACCAAGAAGCTTTCCAACGTTTTTTGCTACTCTCTTACCAACTGGCTCTAATTTTTCTGTCACCGTGTCAACATCTTCAACTACTTTCGATTTGAAGGTCATCGCCTCGCGGCGTCCCTGCTTTTCGGCCTTTACAATCTCGCGAGCCCTCTTGTCTTTCATGTGGGCATCATAACCCTTTTTGCGAGCAGCTTCAAGCTCTACATCCACTATTTCGACTGGCTTCTCAGATTTTATTTTTCTGAGCTTTGATTTGATTCTTGATTTGATTGTGCGGTTTTTCTTCGGCTCAGCTTCAGTAACTTCATACTCTACAGGTTCTTCTTTTTTAGGTTCTTGGGTAGTGAAACCCTCATCTGTGACATATATCGTTCTGCCACTTGGTGTATCGTATCTCATTTTTTCTCTCTCATCCCGTATCGTTGTCCACCCTTTTTCCTTTGTCTCGTAATGATTACGAGCCTTCTTATCCCACTCTTCCCATGCAGGATCGTCGTATGCCATGATTATCACTGTCGAATGTTTGTGAGAATCATTCTACCCTTTTTATCGATATCAACGTCCAAAATTGCATCTGGCGACCAGTTCGCTTCTCTGACTGAATCTACTGGCAGATTGATATGCGGATAGCCATTTTTCGTCATCTGCAATTTGATAGTTTTTGATTTTTTTCGCCATACAGACTGTTTTGCGCTATTGAATCTCATATATTACCTCGTATATATTTTTAGTATGAATTATACTAATTATACTACGCATGATATATATACGATGTGTCAGAAAATGTGTCAAAAACAATATCGGTTGACTGAAGCAGCGAAAAAAGAATTATATACGAAGAAAAAGAATATTATTATGAACTTACCATAGTGGCTGCCGATTTTTCATGTTTGAGGTGAACGATTCGGCAGCCAAAAAATAATTACCAATAAAGTTGATATTTTTCTGTAATTCCCATAAGATCATACTGCCACCCGTCAGTAATTTCTGTAGGTTTATATTCGTGATTATTTCTCACAATTACAGTTGAATCGTATCCTATACCATCGAAATGTAGTTGGCTATTTGTACAATCTATAAATACTAAGCCTTTATCGATGGTTCTAAATGCGTTGCAGGCGTGTAGATCGCCATTCTTGAACCTTACAGCCACCCATGCTGCTCTGATACCATATTTCTCGGCTCTATTGTGCAATAACTGAGCAAAATCAGCGCATACAAACCTATTTGGTTTATATTCGATTTTTTCAGTCTCATCGACCTTTAGAAAGTCTACTAACTCTTGATAAGTGGGATTTTTAGCACATCTGTTATTGATCAATAATACTTTTCGTCCGTTGCCTTTAAGATAGTTAATGCGCCTGTTAACAGGATTGAAGCCTATACCCGGCATATATGCAGATTTTTTACGTTTTTGCTTTTGTTCAGTATTTGATTTTGGTTCGGGATTTGATTTTGGTTTGAAACCCAAAATTGCTTTAAGTTGCTGAAGTAGTGCTGAAAGCATTCAAACCACCTTCTGCCAGACGGCATCCCGTCCGCCAATGATTTCTACTCGGCTAACTCTGCTTTGTCCTACTAATTTTTCCATATAGACTGCAACCGTAGGTTTACTACACCCGATTAGCTTCGCGATTTCTGCTGATGTTATCATTTTGTTTGGCATTACTGCCAGAAAATTGTCTTCGTGAAATGTTGCTACGAATTTTGTCATAAGTGTCACAAAATATAATTATTCGGTGCCGATTATATATACCTTTTGTGTCTAATTAGACGAAAACGGGAATTGATAGAAAAGTTTGGGATATGTTGAGGTGGTATAGGATAAATATCCCAGAAGCTTATTTACGAGCGCCAGCGTGGTTGCACGTGGCTAAAAGAAGCAAAAAAATGATTCTTCGATTCAATTAATTAATGTTCTTATACTTGTAAACCTATACATAAACTGCCTACTGTACATAGTTCTGAAATACTTTTCTTAATCTTTAGAATCTCGAATACTTGTAACGGGTTGGGAATAAATCATGGTTTATTGGCATTGGAATATTACAAGAGATGGAGCAATAAGATTTAGTTTAATACTACTATTATTTTCCTTTTCGTATCAAAATTTTACGTGGCTTAACTCCCACTTTCTACCACTAATACCTGTAGGATACATATTACTTGGTATATCGGGTGTGTTTGTAATTCGTCATATTTATAGAACTATTCGCTGGTATCGCGTTTGGTTAAATGGGAAAAGACATCAAAAGTATGAAAAATTGTCTATACACATTTGCTTATATCTCGTGATTATATCTGTTGCTTTGTCAGTTCCAATGTCAATAGATGGTAGTCCTACCACCATATCTACTAAAGAGGATGATGATGGGACATTTAAATATAGCGTGAGTGGAAACGGATATATTCTCGGAATTTCAGACGTTATTACAAATGTACAAGAAAAGGATATAGATGGAGAAGTAGAATTAGATGTTATTAAAATGGGTATTGTAAATATTCAAGATAAACCAATGAAAAATGTTCATCTTGTAGTATATGTGCTAGATAAAGAGCATAGCCAATATGGAACTTATCGGATGATTCGTATAAATGAGCCTAAATATCCATATATATCATCATCTACATATGCATATATTTCACCAAATGCAGTTGAGTATTTTTACATTCCTTTCAATCATCGTCTAGATGATATGGAAATTGTTAGTTTTGAAATTGGATATTTATCAGATTATACACCATACACAGAGTTCTCACAGATAAATTTGAATGAGTCATAAATAGTCTAGATAACGCATTATATTTTTGGGATGCTATAATTATCCCATGTATATTGTTATCACCTTCTTTTGCATAATTTTGCCATCTACATAGGCTAAAAGAAGCAAAAAAAATTATTCGTCTTCGGTCTCTACGAGCTTATACTCGGCATCTATAATGTTCGTTAGCCAGTCGTGAAGAAAAACGTTAAGTTCTCTTTTGTCCTCTGGTTCTTGATATATCCCGAGATAATCGTTTTGAAACGTTTGTGCTTCTGCTTCTTGTCTTTCGGGATATATTGTGATTTCCATGTCCGGGTCTGCCATAATATCCCCGTTGAGAACGCCATTGTGAGCCACGCTTAGCCGCGTAGCCAAGAGCTTATCGACGTGCAGGTCCATTAGCCCTTCTGCCTCGAAACGCATGTAGCTGACCTTCATAGTGCCTTTGTCGTCTAATATCCCTAAAGTTTGTAGCTGCTTAAAAATATCTTTGCAAATTTGTTTATTCATTTCCTAACTCTCCTTATATAATATCCTTTTTAATTTTTCATCGGTAAGTATATATACCTATTGGTTTAAAATCGTGATATAGCGACAATCCTATCTATTTATATATGAGACGTTATAATATATAATTTGTATAACAAATAGGAGGTTCCAAATGGATCGTAAAATAAAGGCAATAGCAATACCAATGGATGTAGAATCGAGAGATGAAATACTACAAAAGGCCTCGGTGGTAGCACTCGAACTCGACAGTAATCCGAGTTCAGTAATCCGAGCTGCTCTATTCGACGCATTTGGTATAGAACCGAAAGCAAAACCAAGAAAATATATCAGTAGAAAAGTAAAATTAACAGAAAACTAAAGGTTGAGATCAGTGAACGGTTCGCCAAAACCGCACACATGACACAACAAGCTCCAAGCAAATAATAAAAGGGCTTTTCCCTATAAATAAGTTGCTCAAGTTGTGTCGTCCTCCACTGATTTTGACCTCTTTTCAGAGGTAATAATATGATGACAGATGAAGAACAACGTGAGCTTGAATTCAATCAAGCAGTTGAAAAACTACGAGCAGAACCAATTCCAGAACCCACAGGTGGCGGCACCTGGAAAAACGATTTTGACTACGTCGATTTTGACTACCGGCATCTGGACTATATTGAGATTGATAAGGATATTCGAAAACACTATAGATTTGAGCAGAAGAAAGGTTGGCTATATCATTTCTGCTGGGATAGACAGGGACATAGATATGTGCAGTTTCTGAACCCAGATGAATCCGGCTTCCACTGTCAGACAATCCTGTATAGGATGGATTGGATGAAAAATGCAAAGTTCATTAGGTCAAAACCGATGAATGTAAAGGCAAACTCATCAAATGATGCGAGGGCTAGCCCACAATTGATTTGACTTTTAAAGCGAACAAAAATATATATACGTTGAAATAGTATATAGAATTATAGTAAGAAGCTCTTCCTCGGCGGAATGATGTCATTCCGATGAAATCGCTTAATCTTACTTTTCTAACAAGTTGAGGAGAAGCAGAATGAAGGAATTTGTTGCTATTGGAACAAACTTGAGCGAAGCATATTTTCCGTTGATAGACCGCATAGATCAGATCGTAGTCGAAAATGGAAAATCAAGATCTAGTGTTGTCCGGGATATTCTTTGTGAGTATTTTGGTTTTGAGCCCGTCGAGCCCGCTCGCGAGTATAATGCAACAAAAAATCTGATGATGGAATGCTAAAAATGAGCCATAAGATGGAAAAAGCCCTTGTCAGGGTGTCATCTGACAAGAGCGGTCTTACACAACTCAGAGGTCTAGAAAGAGACTTATAATCGACAATATATAATATGGGTTGCTCATATTTATAATTTATTGTCGATAAAAGCCGCGAGTTGTGTAAGATCTCCATTGGTTTAAGAAAATATGGAGGTCTAATTATGAACATTGATAACGAAAGAGACGTAGTCGTCGAAAATTACGAAGAAAGCTTTGACGACATAATAAAGAGAGATTTTTCAAATCCAATTCATATATCAGAGAATATAGAGCTTACACAGGAACTCGCCGATCAGATGGAGATAGATTTTGATAATCCACTAACTAACAATCCTGGTGTAAGAATAATGCCTTTTGGCAAGCCTCAATTCTTCGACTGCTACCTACCAGAGAACTATTTCGTTAGTCAAAAAGGTATCTGGAAAATTACGAAAAAGTATGATAAAGCAAGTGATAAAGACGTATTCAGCACTGAACTTATATGCACATCCCGTGCAATGCCTACAGGTTACTTTATCGATGAAGATAATTCAGATGTTGTAGAAATTACCTATTTTACCGATACGGCTATAGAAACGATGCATGTTCCCCTTAACGCTACGCTTGGTGTAAAGGAATGGAAAGAGCTTGTAAGAAAAAACAATATTGGTAGATTGGACATTACAGACGATGAACTACGTCCAATGATAAATTTCTTTAAAGCTGCGAGAAAGGAAAATGTAGGTGTACATGTTGGTGAGGATGGAACAGCGTTTAAGTCTGGCTACTCATACTTTAGAAGTGGTTGGAAGAATGATGATTTTTCAATATTAGTAGCCGGGCACAGAATGTTCTGTGATGATAATGGTAAACTGGTAGAAAAGGAATGTATATTTACAGATGTAAATGCAGCACACACATATGATCCACGAGGCTCTATTGAAGAATGGGTTAAAGCAGTAAGACCAATAATGGATTATAATAGGGTTAGATTTGCAATTTATGCAGCCTTTTCATCCCTATTATTACATTATTTTAATACAGATTCATTCGTAATTGACCTTTATGGTGGTATACCCGGAAAGATCAATGATAAATCCAGTTCTGGTAAAACAACTATGGTGATAGTAAGTCTGAGCGGAATTGGAAACGTGGTGCCTGGAAATTGTGATAGTTTATTTAATGTATGTATTAGTACAGACAACTTTGTAGAAAACATATCAGCAAAGCACTGCGATTTCCCAATTGGTCTTGATGAGGACACAAATCTTAAAAAAGAAATCAGAGAGCGTCTTGTATATAGAATATCAAATACTGGAACTAAAGGAAAAGCAAGCGATGGAAAGGGTGGCACGCAATTAATTCGTCGTAAGCATAATGTGGTTCTAGCTACGGGTGAAGACCCATTAATTCCAGCTAATGCAAACATAGGTGCAAAAGTTAGAAGTCCAAAAATAAGGGGTGGTATCGGAGTTTATAATATAGGAAAACTCGTCACCGCTGCTAGAGAAGGTTGCCGTAAAAACTCTGGTCATCTGTTAGAACCATTTGTGGCTGAGTTCTTTAAAAATAAAAGTAATCTATACGATTATTTCAACGAAATCCGGGATAAGTTAGACGACTCGACCGATAGCGATCTTGCAAAAAGACAAGCCTCGTACTTCGCAGCAATAACAGCTGCTGGAAAGCTACTTGAACCAATCTTCGCAAAAATAGGAATCGAAGAAAAGAATCCATATGAAGTAGTTTACGATATATGGAATGATTGTATACTATCAAATCCAATAGATTCGCAATGGAGACAGGCTCTTGAAGAGGTAATGGGTTGGTATGCAGCTAATAGGAAGTCCAACTTTAACCTAGGTAAAGGTGCAACTAGACAACTTTATGGGTGGAAATCCATTGGTAATGGTGGAGAAGTTGTAAGTATAAATAAGACCATATTAGATGCATTTCTTACAAATCAGCGCGAAGGTCGCAACTATGATCCAGATAATATATATGAATCCTGGAGAGCTGAAGGCTTAACGAATGTAAATAAGCCAAAACAGAAAAAAGATAAAAATGGAAATATTATAGGTGAATACAAACCATATACATATTTAACAGTCACGAAGAATGGAGACAATGTTTCTGTGATTCAATTAATACTCGGCAAAGTTTACGACACTCTTGGCTATAACCCAGAGCAAAATTCAGGTGAGATTGATCCAGAAGAACAGGTCAGAAATGCAGTCGATGCAATGTTCTCATAATCTATTATTTTTTTTTGATTTTTTTTGCTTTGCAATTATGAAAGCACTAAATTTAATTTTGTAGAAAAACCAATATATGGAGGCAATCTAATTTATTGTTTTGTTTTTGTTGCATAATTTTCATAATTGCTTCATAATTGCTTAGGTATAGTCAAATCAATAAAGGTAATAATAGTTAGTTAAATAAATTATGAAATTATGAAAAAAAATAAAAAAATCAATTATATAAGAAAATCTTCGAAAAAAGAGACTCGGAAAGAAATTAATTATAACTATTTTTTAAGAGATAAATATGCATTTTTTTTTCTTATATATATCTGTGTTTTTTTGCATAATTGCATAATTTTCATAATTTCATTGCTCCCAATATTGTTTTTATCAATTCTTTCTTTCATAATTGCTTCATAATTTGCATAATTGCTCTCCTAATATTGAAAGTAAGGAATTTTGTCACTATATTCGAGTGAAATTTTAGAATGTTAAGAAATTTATTTATATACTCGATTAAAATTCTGATAGCAGTTTTAAAGTTTAGAATTAGAATACAAATACATATTTTTTATAATGTGAAGGGTTAAACTAAATCCCAACGAAACATCTCCCAACCCAAATATCCCAGACCTACTTTTCCGATCAATGGCGCCGCTTAGCGTGGCTTCTGGGATATGTATAAGCCTCGGTCACATAACATATCCCGAAGGCTTTCTTTTCTTAAAATGTCAACAGTGGGCACAGTGTCCAACAATTACAAGAGTCATTAATTATATATACATTGAAAATATATAATATAAGTGATGACGCACTTTAAGCCAACCGTTGACGATTACAATAAAATCGACGGTGAATTAGTAGAGATTAATGAACGACTAAACAGAATAACCGAAACACTTGGTCTAACGTTTGGTCAGAGGTATGCCACGATGCTTGTAAAGGCATCGTTGAACGTAAGCAGAACAAGAAGCGGGATAAAAGAAAAGATTATGATTGAGCACCCAGAGGTGGAATAAGTGCCATTGACAAGAGAAGAAGCAATGAAACAAAAGCCACCAGAATACATAATAGAGAAACTCAAAGCCCTCGAAATATCATTTGGGATAAAGCATAGTAAAATGAGAGAAGCGTTCATTGACGCACTAATAAATCCCGAATTCAATACAATAACTAATTTCGAAGAGAGGTGTAACGCAGCTTATAACAATATAACTTCTCAACTGTCAAGTCCAAATCGAGTAATGCACTTCAGGGATATGTATGCATATCCTATACCGATTGAAAGAGAGCTCGTGCTTGGATATGTAATCGTAGAGGTAAAATCCGATTCTGGTTCATCTATAGACCTTCGGATGGTTACATCTGAAAATAATATTTGCAATTACTCTTATGGTGGTGGGATGCAGCTACATCTATTGAAACTGAATATATGTTTTTGAATAAATCATTAAACGAAAAAGATATCTACAAAGGATTTGCACCAGCACATTTTCCAACATATAAGATTGCTACATGCATTAACGGTAAATATACTATTCTTGGCTATGAACATCCAACATTAGTTCCACCTGATTGGACTTCTAACATTGTAGCAAGAATTAGAGAGCTAATAGATAGTGCATGTGACGAAGAAGAGAAAGCTGAATTAAAGAAATTGATAAAGGATTTTTAGGCGGTGAGCTAAACGACGGAACTAACTTCAAAACATTATAACGACCTACTTGCCGACAATCCAACTGCCTCGTTTGGTTTTTTGTTGGCAGCTAGAGCTGTATATGCCAGCCGATACGGGATATACAATACATCAGATGGCAACACACCGCGGTTCAGAAATATTGCACTTAAGCTCGCTAACAAATATGGCGAGATGTTGACCGCCACTGAATTGAGATCAGAAATGAAAGTTGCACATGTAATACGCAATTAATATAATAAAAGAGTTGAGAGGGATATAGATATGTTTAGAATAAGATTTGACAAAGTACCAAATGAAAACACAAAATTCGTAGACATTGATGGCAGCTATATCAAGAAAGGACTTATCGAAGTAAACGACGATGACAAATATGCCAATCTTACTTCTCTGGGTGAGCTGTACGGGATAGAATTGGCAATTGCACAAGGTGTGGTAGTGTTAGATTCAAATAACGAGCTGACTGACTTCGGGATAAAGTGGATTGCCGAACAGTTCGCAGAACACAAGATTGATTCGAAACTTCTCGCTAAAGTAAAAACCTAATTTTTTTCGTCTCTTTTCTCAATACGTATTTATAGGGTTCGTCTTCATTCAGAATCTACTTCTGGGATATTGGTAGGTTATGAAGGCGCCAAAAGGTGGTACAAATGCGCCTTCAGAGGTGACAAGTTTCGTTTTTAAGTTCGAGATTATTAAATTTGGTGATACTTATGGTAAGCTCATGTCACATAATACCAAATATTATTATTCATTTCAAAATATTTATATCTTGTGTCTGGGATATAATCAGCGTTGGTAGCCCAATATATCCCGAAGACAAAAGTAAAATAGAAATCAAATAACCAATAAAATGGTCGAGATTTTATTGGTTATATCTCACCCGAGATAATATTTTTAGGTATATAATATTTTTAGGTATATAATAATTCATTTCTTTGTATATATATTTTAATCCAATACATATTTATATCTTTAAACTTCACCACCAATCACTGCTATCCTTCTTTGGATTCTCGTTAGGTTTTTCAAGATCCATTTGACCCAGCTCTTTGTTGAGTTTCATCATAGCCATCATGAACTGATCGTTACTGAGCAATCTGTTGAAATCCTGAACACCTTCTTCAGTGAGCGGCATACCGCACTCGCAATATAATATCCCTGCTGTTATTGGTTTGCTGCATCTTGGACACCGTCTAACAATTTCACCTTTTATATCCCTAACAGTTTCAACACCGTATACATTCAACAATTTATCTTCAACATCCTTACTTCCTAAATGCGTATAAACTCCGGGCATCGGCGAAGTAGGCGTCCAGCCAAGTTGCACCTTCATCTCCTGTTCTTGAAGAATAGTCGCGAATCTCGTCGCAGCAGTATGCCTGAGAAGATGCGGGTGGACCTTCTTTTCTATCCCGGCAGATGCCGCAGCAAGCTTCAATATAATTCCTATCTGCTTCCCGTTCAAAGGTCTGTATGCTTTTTGCAACTCCTCACCCGCTTCATTCTCACTAACTTTAAAACTGTTATCATCATACTTCCTAACTGTCGGAAAGAGCGGCGACTCGGGATTCTCATCAGGATGCACGTTTATCCACTGTCTAAGAAGCTGTTGACATTTGTACACAAGCACTTGCCTCTCACCTGTCTTGCCACGCAATGTAATTTTGAACCCATGTGGTGCAGGCTTAACATCACCAAGCTTACAATGCTCTATCTCACCCACTCGGGCGCCCGTTTCAGCCAGCAATGCAATACAAGCTCGATCCCTAAGAGTCTTGCATTGTATGATTATACTGTTCAACTCTTCATCTGTTAAAATGTCTTCAGGCTTCAGTCTTTTCGGTTTCGCCGCTGCCATTTCAAAATCCGCTAACCTAACCATATCCCGGTTGTCGATCTCCTTTCCGTACTTCTTAAGAAATCGTTTCAGGGATATTTTGTACAATTGTTTTGTCGTATCGGTAGCGGGCTTACCATCTTTTTTACGCCGCAGCTCGTTTATCATATCCTGGATTTTATTGACGTCTCGTCGAGTTAGCTTATCCAAGTCTCCTTTGAAATTGAGTGCAAGCCACTTCATGAAATCCACGTTGTTATTAAGCGTTGACTGTGATCTACCAATGCGCTGTATTGATTGCAGGTACTCAATCACAACTTCCTGATTGTTTTCGGACACCTCATGATCCTTAAATAATTTTAAAAGCTTATCTTCCTTAAATTGAGCCAATAGAAACCACCTTATAAAATAATTCGACGTAAGGTATATAAACCCATTGGAATAGGTTCCGCTGATAAAGGAGTTTATTATAAAAAATATACGTTCAGGCTCACTTCTCTTAATGACGGTTAGAAACCAATTGTAAACTCAAAATTAAAAATATTTAGAAAATTTTGGAATGAA
>Ga0208695_1001338_pt1 | contig 20728 bp, 17 predicted proteins | sample AD_UKC111_MetaG_FD_184449 | JGI IMG/M metagenome (GOLD analysis project Ga0208695, IMG submission 184449) | Active sludge microbial communities of municipal wastewater-treating anaerobic digesters from Hong Kong - AD_UKC111_MetaG (SPAdes)... | ecosystem: Engineered > Bioreactor > Anaerobic >...
CCCAATGCCCCTGTCATTTCCGTGTTTGCTTTCATCATTTCTTCCGGGGTGCCTGCGCTTATGTACTGGTTCCTTGCTTTTACAACAGCCTCCAAGGTCTCTGATTCATGCTTTGTATAACCCTTTACCGTCTCAACAAGGTTTGGTACGAGGTCAAACCTTTTCTTCAATTGAACATCTATCTGAGCCCATGAATTTTTTACCCTGTTCCTTTTTACTATTAAACTATTGTACGCGCTTATAGTGATTAAAACAAGCAATAGCAGTACACCAAATATTACTATTTTCATAAAATTTCATCCTCCTTCTAAACTCTCTGAAAACGAAAAACCATGGCTTAGAATGCGCCGGCTCCGCCACCGCCGCCTCCTCTGCCTCCTCCGCCGGAAAAGCCCCCTCCTCCTCCGCTGCCGGAGGAAGTCTTTGACATTGCTTGCCTGTAGACGGATTCTGTAGTCTTAACCATTGAGTTAGTTACATTATCTATTGTATCAAAGTAATTGTGCCTGTGTCCATAGCGCCCGTAGTACAGATATGTCAAATAGCTATTATTAAAGTCTTCCTCTCTGAATACCAGCTTGAGCTGGCTTATGACCTCTTTGGCAACTCCAAGAGTTATGGCATACACAAGATAGTGTTCCCACATGGTTACAGCAGGCAAATCAGCCTTATCAAGGCTGCTGAAATGCCTGAGGAATTTTCTGAAAGCCTTCCACATCTTGTACTGCTCTACGCCGGATTTAGACCTTCTTCGTATTGTCAAAGAGTATATCAGAAGTATAATCGATACCAACATCAATATCGCAAAGCCAAGAATATTCTCATGCCTTGCAGCCGTGTATCCGCCGAAAACCATACCGATAACAGCTATTAAAACACCGAAGAGCAGGCCTTTAACCGTGTTTCTGTCAAAAAAGGAATAACTGTCTGCTTCGGATTGTACATGTCCGGTCCAAGCATCGTAATCTCTCTTGAAACCTATTGCACCTTCCCGTGTCTTTGAAGAATTCTCAATATCCTCAAGAGATACCTGTTCTCCGTCCCCTATTGCAAATATCAGCCATTCTACAGCATATTTCTCATGAGGGGAGAGAGCTTCCAAATCAGCTTCCTTGTTTAACCTAAATACATATCCGTTTTCAGCCCTGTTACCGAAGAGTCCATTAACCTCTTCCTTCTCAACAATAAGCTCCAGGTACTTCCTTCTAACCAAATCCATTAATGTAGCAGTCAAGTCTCTTGGCCGCACACTGCCAAAGTTCCACAGCACTGCGAGAACTGCAGGGGAATAGCTCCCGGGAAGCTCCCTGAAATAATCTCCCTTGAATTCCGACTTGTATTCCTTATCAAATTTGAAATACAAATAAAAAATCAACAATAACTCAAACAATACATATACAAATGAAAATCCAACAATTATTCTTGCCTTTGTCCTTATCGCATTTGCCTCATCGGCAAATTCCTTCTCCTCAAACATTATGTCCGCAAGGGCGTCCTTATTAAATACCCTTTTTGAGTCTTTAATCAATTCAGGCGGAAAAAGCACCCTTGCTTCGATAAAGTTTCGAGCCGGTAATTCCTCCACTCTCAAGACCACAGTTCTTGAATCCACAATTTCGGAAACCCCGGATAATGGCCCATGTCCGTATACTTTTATCTGCTCTTTATCGGCACCTTCCGGAATTTTTATTACAAGCTCAAAGTTCTCTATTTTAACTTCCGTATCCTCACCCATGAACTTCCAATAGATTTCCGCAATATCATTATACTTTGCTGCAGCGTTTAATACTCTATATTTTAAGGTAAATGTCGTGCTTTCATTTGCTGCGGCAGAGAATATCTTCAGCCTGATGCCGTCACCTTCATCAATCAGTTGAAATGTATTTTCCCTTTCCGAGTTATCCTGAACAAATGGAGAAAGTGTATCAAGCTGCTTCTTATATACTTCTATAGCCTCTATACCATCGCTCCCTGCTGTCTTAAGCGTCCTGTACACACCCCTGAAGCTTCCGTCAAACTCATAAGTGATTTCTTCAATGATATCCATATTCCCCATACTGTCCAACTGGGCATTTATCTTGAAGCTGCTCATATAATAGCTTCTGTCGTCGTCACAATATGCATTTATCACGGATAAAAACGCACATGTGATGAGAAATATAAGTGATACGGTAATTCTCCTCCTCAAATCCGACTCACCTCCTAAACAACATTGTATAACAAATAGTGGAAAAGTAAAAGAAAAAAGTAGGGTCGCCATATATGGCGACCGCTACTACAATATTCCGCTTCTATTCTATTATCTTCTCCACATATTCCGAAGTAAAGGCTGCAAGCAATGCACCGTAGCCCAGATCAAACTCCATGATGTCTCCTACCTTGTATTCCCTGCTGCAGTCACTTACATCAATTATTAAATGGTCGCTGCTTGCTCCTATTACTATGGCATCCTTGTCTCTGGGCTGTATGCCGTCAACCTTTAAGTCCTGCCTGCCGGAAGCCAGGATCGCTCTTTTCCTTATTCCTCTGTCGGTAAACACAGGTTTTTCGCCGAAGGCATCAACCCCGGTCTCTCCAACAGGTACAGAGGGCTTTTCCTTAAGCTCTATAATTTCCGCCATGTATGTGAACACATCTCCATAGGTGCCTTCTATTCTTTCCCCGTAAGCGGTTTCGTTTCCAAGGACTATTGCTTCTCCAAGCCTCAACTGGTTTATGCCTTTGGGAACCTTATTCTTTTCCACCAGGTGCAAGCTGCTTGAATTTCCGCCGGATACAATATCCAGCTTTACATCATACTTCTTTTCAATTTCTTCTGCCAAAGCTGCCAGCAACCCAAGGTTCTCCACGCTTGGGATTACTGCTCCGTAGCAGGTGAGGTTGGTACCCAGCCCTGCAAGCTTTATACCCGGCAGTTTCATTATTCTGCCGGCAAATTCAACTGCATCTTTATACCATACGCCTTCCCTGAGGTCTCCAAGGTCTACCATAAGTATGATTTTATGAACCTTGCCCCTTTGCTGTGCCTTCTCGGAAAGGACTTTTATAACCTCATATTCTGAGTTAAGGCTGATATCAACATATTCAACTATTTCGTCAACCTGTGACAGCATTGGAATTCTGAGAAGCATTTTTTCCACATTCAGTTCTTTCAGCTTAATAATGTTTTCAATCCTTGAATCCGCAAGCATTTTTGCCCCTGCCGCCACGGATGCTCCGGCAATCTCCGGTATACCGCAGTATACCTTAGTTACTGGTACTACGTCAATCCCAAGCCTTCCGCACTTTTCCGCCAGCACTTTGGTATTGTGCTTAAGCTTTTCCTTGTTGACTTTTATTGCAGGATAACCCATTATTTATTTCACCCCCAAACTTTCCTTCATAAGTGCCAGTGCCGCTTCAGGAAACCTCTTTGAAAGCACTCCCAGGGATGCCATTATGTAATGGTTGTCAATCAGCACCTTGGCTTCCTTTCCCGGATACAATTCAGTCCCTTTGCCCTGCAGCCCCACGGATTTCAATACGTCAATGCGTCCGGGGAGCCTGGTCAATGCCCCTCCCGTTCCTATAACATACTTTACATTTGTCAGGTCCTTCCCTTCGGCAACTGTTTTCTTTCCTGTCGGGCCGTAAAGAAACCGCAGTTTTCCTGCATGCCTCTCCATGGAAGTAAGAACAGCCTCCTTGGTCAGCCTTTCAACAAAAGCCTTTTCCCGGTCAGTCTCGGGAATTGGCTTTGCATTTCTTACCAGTTCTTCTGCATCCGCGAACTCCTTCTTCAGTTCATCCAAGCCTATTTTCTCAACTATATGTGCAATATTCACATATACTCCCAGATCCCCCTCAACAGTCCTCTTTGCCACAGGTTCAGGGCTTATAAGCATAAGGCTTATTTCCTCGGAGCCTTCCGTGACTGAGTGAACATCCGTGGTGGCACCTCCTACATCAAACACTACAAGATCCCCCAGGTATTCCTTTAAAAGCTTTGCAGCCTCCATTACCGCTCCCGGCGTAGGAATAATGGGGCCTTTTACCATATCTCTCACAGTACTCATTCCCGGAGCATGTATTATATGCTCTTCAAATACCTCCTGAATGACTTTCCTTGTAGGTTCTACATTAAGCATATCAACCTTCGGATATACATTCTCCACTATATAAAGCCTTGTATTTGTCTCTTCTGCAATAAGCCTTACTTCCTCCTGATTTTCGATATTCCCGGCATATATTACCGGAATACCTAATCCCATGGAAGCAATCATTTCAAAATTGTGCAGGGCGGTATCCCGCTCTCCGTAATCCACTCCTCCTGCAACCAGTATTATATTAGGCCTGATATCTTCCAGCCTCTTTAAATCAGTTCTTCTGAGCTTTCCGGCAGTAACATGCTTTATTATTGCTCCCGCACCCAGGGCGGCTTCCTTTGCAGCTCTGACCGTCATATCATAAACAAGTCCGTGAACCGTCATTCTGAGGCCGCCGGCAGCACTGCTGGTTGCGAGGAATTCATCCCATTCTAGCTCAGTGGTCCCAAGGTTCCTCTTAAGGTCATCCACTGCACCTTTAAGACCTATTGTAACATCACCATTAAGCACCGATGTAGGAGCTTGCCCTTGTCCGAGGAATTTCGGACAAGGGCTCATAATATTGTCAAATGCATTGACTACTGTAGTAGTACTGCCAATTTCTGCAACAAGTACACTAGTTTTCATTATTCTGCTTTTCCCTTCTTCTCTTTACGAGGAAGCTTGCTACATCATTTCCATGGGTACCTCTGCCGAAGCCTGCGTCCATGCCTGCTTCCACTGCAATTTCATTGGTAACCTGTGTACCCCCTACAACCAGCATTACTTTGTCTCTTATACCCTTTTCAATGCAAAGCTCGTGGATTTTTCTCATATTCTTTGTATGGACATCGTCATGGGTAATTATCGTGCTTGCAAGTATTGCATCCGCATTTGTCTCTATAGCTGCATCCACCAGCTTTTCAACAGGGCAGGAGGTACCAAGGTATAAATACTTGATGCCGTACTTTTCTATTCCCCCATGTTTGATATCCAGGGTTTCCTTCATTCCTACCGAATGCTCATCGTTTCCTACCGTGGCAGCTACAACAAACATCGGTTTTTTAGATATATCCTCTCTTATTTCCTCGTCTGATAATACAGGAGCCTTTTCGGGAATTACAAGCTCGTTAACATTAATATCAAACTTTACTTTGCCTTTTATCTCAACAATAGTGCCTTCAGAGGGATGCATTGCCTGTTTGTGGACTACCGTAACATCTTCAAGCCCCATTTTCTCGCCGCATTTTATGGCTGCGAATTCCGCGGTCCTTTCGTCAAGGGGCAGGAATATGGTAGTTGCCACAACTCCGTCTGCCCTCCATTCAACCTCCGGTTTTACAACATCCGTGTCATAGTATTTTTCAAGCTCTTTAAGCCTTGTATTCACATTGTCATACTCATCAAGCTCATCGATATATACTATTTTGGAAGGATCTTCGAAGGTATCTCCTCCTATGGCATCAGATGCTTTCTTAAATTCTGCGGGTATATTGTTATATCCGTAGTGAACGGAAACCGGGGCAAAATAGTCTTTATCCCTTTCAAATATCATTCCCACGCCGATACCGCCGTCAATTTGTCTTGGAATACCGTCGCCGTTCCTTTCCGGATAATATCCGCTGTCAATGAAGAAGCCGTTTTCTACAGCCTTGAAGTACCCGCCTACTTCCAGTATCTCTTCCATGAAGAGAATTGCTCTCTCTTTAAGCTCTCTTACCTCTTTGCCCAAAGGCCCTTCCCTGTCCAGTTTGACCATTTCACGAAGGCCGTCCATGCCGTTTAAAGCTTGCTTGGCTGTGCTGATTGCTGCTATGTTGTTGTAGTGCCACGGTACGTTTCTTCCCTCATCGGGAGTGATGGTAGACTGTATATCGGCACTTGTAAGCCTTGAAATCAAAAGGTCCAGGGTATGTGTAACCGTTGCTTCCCTCATGTCTGATTCCATATATTTTGTGTTCTGCTGTGCCCTCATTTTATACTCTGAGAAGAGATCCCTAAGGGCTACTGCATAAGGCAGGTCTATTCTCATACGCGGAGCCGGGGGCGCTGTGGGCGGTACTGTTGAAAGTGCTATATTCTCCGGTTTTATACCTACCTTACGTGAGAAAATACTGTTTATGGCATGCTGAACCATAAGCTCAGGCCTTACCTTCCAGGCTTTCATTGCAGTTGCATTTGCATTATGGGCCCCGTCTATCTGCAGAATATCCGCCCATGCCATTATCTTTTTCGCCTCGCAGGCATCTACAAAGCTTCTTACCATGTTTACATTCCTGTATAATACGTTGTATTGAGGATCCTGATGAGCGCCATTAACTCCTTCTTCCGCAAACATTACTGCAATATCAGGCCCTGCGACACCGGAGATATATGAATGGAAATTAATCGGCCTTCCTACCTCGTCCTCTATCATATCGAGAGCTTTTCTTGTTGCCCTGCACTGCTTTCTTGTAACGGCTATACCACCTATTCCCTGTGTAGTTCCTTCAATCAAAGAGTCAATATGAGATTGCCCCATGGTTCTTATTACCATGATATGGTCGGCCCCATGCCATGCTGCCATTCTCATTCTTCTTATATCATCTTCAAACCTTCCGGAAGCAATTTCAGTAGTAATTACACAATCCGGCTGCGGATCAATGTAATTGAAACCGCGGCTTCCCGGCAGGGGAATGTAGTTCTTCAGCCCTTCAGAGGTTTCATGGAATTCAAAATCCCCAATCTTCCTCTTTTCATTTCTGCCCTCTCTCCAATGCCAGCCTCTTCTTCTCGGCCTGTAGCTTTCAAGGTCCTGCAATAATTCCATTATATCCAGCTTTTTATTCGGATCCAGTTTCATTTGCTCCCCCTCCTTTAAAACAATGTGTCGACTTCATCCCAGTATTTTCCTTCTGCAAGTCCGACTCCTGCTTCTCTCACAGAGACTCCCAGCTTCTTTGAAAGCCTCCATACTACATTACCGGCACCCTTGCCCATTAGTCCCTTTTTCATTACGCCTTCAACTATCGGCTTTACTTCAAGACTTGAGAAGCCCATCCTGAGAAGTATGCTTCTTTCTATTGCGGGAGTTGTGTTCTTATAACCAAGATCCAGCATCGGCTCAACTATTTTCTCAGCCAGCTCCCAGAATCTCTTTTTCAGCTCTTCATCGGAAAGCCCTGCAAGGTGCTTTCTTCTTACTTCATAGTCATCTGCACGTTTCACTGCCATTTCTATCCCTCCATCTGCTTTATTTTCACGTTTAGTTCAGCAAGAACGTTTTCCACAAAACTGTCATCAGTTTTTGCATCCTTGACAAGGAACTCAAAATCCTCTTTTGTAATTTCGGTTACCTTATAATTGTTGATGCAGTTTTTAATATATGACGCTCTTACCTTGTCAATATCGTAATCTCTTACTTTTATATCTGACGGATGTGCCGGAAGTATAATGTTCTTTCCTGGTTCATCACGGTCAGGATTGCCGAACAATATTTCTATACCGTTCTGCTTGGCAAATGTAAGCTGCGGCAGAGGATGCTTCCCTGCACCCGTATATTCGGTTTCCTGAACCACAATAATCTGGTCCTTATCCATTTCCTGTGCCAGGGCAAAAGCAGCTGTTAAGGATGTGTTTCCGGCAGGCCCTCTCTCCAGTCCTTCAAGCACTGATAATGCTTCTGTGATATAGAATACTTCACCCTGTTTTACCAGAACATATCTGTCAAGATATCTCAAAGGCCTTGCAGCGTTTCTCGGTACATCAGCCCTGTCAGGCCATGTGGCGAAGGGTATGCCGAAGCCGGTGTGGCCTGTAGTAAAGGATTTTCTGTTGAAATCCCTGTCGGAGGCCATGTGAAGCCCCGAAAGGTCAACACTTGCACCAACAACCTCAACGTCCTTTGCTCCCGCTTTCAAGAGCCCTCTGGCAGTACCTGTCACGTTGCCGCCTCCTGCATGGGTAATTACAACCTTGTCCGGGTCTCTTCCAATCTTCTCCCTGAACTGCATGGCAAGCTCATAGCCTAAGGTTTCCACCCCTGCTATTCCGAAAGGTGTGTACAGGGATGCATTAAAGTATCCTGTTTCCTCCAGCAAGGTTAAAAATGTGTAGAAGAGCTCCGGTCCGACTGTCAGCTGAACCACCTCTGCTCCATAGGCTTCACAGGCACGCTGCTTTTCAAGTATTTCGGGCTGTCCTACCATCCTGCTGTCGTAGCATTCCTGAACAACAATGCATTTAAGCCCCCTCTTTGCAGCCTGTGATGCCACTGCTGCGCCATAGTTGCCGCTTGTTGCCGTTACCACTCCTTTGTAACCGTGCTTTTTCGCATGGTATATTGCAGTGGCCGCTCTTCTGGCCTTAAAGCTTCCGGACGGGTTTGCAGCCTCATCCTTTATAAAAATCCTTGCGCCTTTTCCCTTAGGAGCCAGCTTTCTGGCAAGCGCTGTAAGATTTTTCAGCTCAATAATCGGTGTATTCCCTACGCTTGTCTCAGCCTGTATCTGCTGCATTTCCTCAAGTGTATAACCTGCTTCCCTCATCATTCTTTCATAGTCGAAGGAAATTCCTCCCGATTCAAACACGCTGTAGTCAATACCTATTGCCTGCTTCATTATTTCATTTTTTCTTGCCATTACCGCTGCGTATGACATATCCCTACTCATTTGAATCACCTCCAAAGAGGATTTCCTTAAGCTGCATATCTACCTTTAAAAGCTCAGGTACGAAATCGCCATAGTCATGTATATACCTGGGATTTACTGCGGTCAGCTCTCCCTTGACCTTCCTTCCAGTTGCAGTTACGATTTCAACCGTCGAACCTATTTTTGCATCCTCCTGGGCTATACCCTTTACCCATAATTGAAGAGGAACCTTCTTGGTGTCCTCCGGAACCTGCGGCGCTCTCTCCTCAGGTTTCAAGACAATCTGGCGTATCTGCACCCAATCTCCTTTTTTTGCCGAGATCATAAAACAACACTCCTCTTTATCACTATTAAAAAATCTTTTCGCCTCGTTATAAGGTACGAGGGACATATTTGTATTTTAAAAATAAACATATGTCCCTCGTATTAACTGCTATTCTTCTATCATTTCTCTCATATCTCCCATAATAGCTCTGGGCACAGGGAGGTCAATCATGGTCTTAAGGCCGGGCCTTGCATTGATAACATGAGGAATCATATTGACACACATTGCGATTGTACCGATACCGCCGGGTATCTCCGGCTTGTTTGCCATATTCACATTTGGTGTGCCTTTAATAATAATATAATCTCCGGTTTCAACTCCTCCAAGATGAGGTTCAATCTGCTGCGGATGATCCATTTCAATCTTAAGCTCTCCGTCAACATAACCATAGCCCTTCATAGCACAGCCCGCAACATCTCCTGCTTTGGCAAATCCATAAGGTGACTTCCTGTCGACTTCAGTTACTATCGGCTCCATGCTCTGTTTGAAGTCACTGAGCTTCCAGCCAATGGCATCCGATATCATACCTATGGATTCTGCAAAGCCTACATGGCCTGCAAGCTTTCCTGTCCGTACTCCTTCCTTGAATTCATCGACTGTCATACCGATACCCTGCTCTTCCATAACTGCCGGTCCGAAAGGCGATAAGCTGTTTACACGTCTTGCAACTATATGCTCTACTTCTTCACAGGCACCAGTGAAAGCTATAACAAGAAGATCCATGATCAGTCCCGGATTAATGCCCGTCCCTAAAACAGTTACGCCGTTTGCTTTGGCTATCTCGTCCAGCTGTTTTGCAAGTTCCGGTTCAGCAGCTTTCGGATATGCCATTTGCTCTGCACTGGATATGACATTTATCTTTTTCTCCAGGCAATACTTTATTTTGTCAAAAACACCTTTAGTAAATGAATCCGTACAAATCAGCACAACATCTGCAGCTTTCTCTTTAATGACATCCTCATAAGATCCTATTATTACGTCCTTTTTGCTGCCTCTTTCAGTCTTTATGTAATCATACATACTTTTGCCGATTTTAGCTCCTCTTCCAACGGCACCAACTATTTCCACGCCCTTCTTCTTGAGAAGCATATCAGCCATTCCGCCGCCCATTGCACCTAATCCCCAGATAATTACCTTTACATTCTCTTTTCTCATTAAGCATACCTCCTAATAATAATTAGAGCACTACATTTTACCATAGCAAACCCCATGCCAAATGAGTCAGTAAGACAGAGAATAAGATAATATTTATAAGTGTTGATATTGCTGCTTAATTGATACCCTTCTTCTTAATTGCATATTTCAGAATTGTGCAACACACCATATTCGCGCAAAAATACCGGCATCTCTGCAAATTTATTTGCACTTCGATTAGGATTTTCGTATGACCATTACTTCAATTTGCTTATATAAAAAAACAATAATTTTGATGTATGCAAATTTTTTTGCTCTATTATTGCATGTGTTCTCATGGCTTACATTGACTTTCTTTATTATAAACCTTAAAATGAATTATATGCTCTATGTATAAATAAACACACTTTATAAGGAGATATTGCCATGTATGATTTTCACGTACATTCCCACTTTTCCTCTGATTCCACCTCATCCATGCAAAGCATGGCAGAGAAGGCAAAATCCATAGGCCTGAAGGGCATCTGCTTTACAGATCACTATGATTTGGAATATCAAAGCACAGAAATCAGCTTTGAATTTTCTTATGATAACTATTTTAAGGAGATTAACAATCTCAAGGCATATTCCTCTGAAGGTCTTGAAATATATACCGGACTGGAGCTGGGGATGCAGCCTCACCTATGTGCTGAGAACGAGGCTCTTCTTAAAGGCAGGAGCTTTGATTTTATAATAGGTTCCATCCATTGTGTGAATAAGAAGGATATATATTACAGGGCTTTTCTTGAAGGTATTACTGAAAATGAAGGAATAAGAAACTACTTTGACAATATGCTGCAGTGTGTTGAGGAGTTCAAGAATTTTGACATTCTGGGGCACTTGGATGTAGTAAGAAGATACCTTTACAATAAAGATGACAGTTTCTCATTGGACCTGTATGAAGAGCTTGTCCGGAATGTGCTGTCCAAGCTTGTGCATTCAAACAAAGGAATAGAAGTAAATACTGCAGGCCTTCGTTACGGCCTCTCCTCCTTTCATCCGCTGCCGGATATTCTCAAGCTGTACCGTTTACTGGGAGGCGAAATAGTAACTGTAGGCTCCGATGCTCACAGCCCTGATGCCTTGGGCTACGGAATAAAAAATGTATTATCCGCCCTTTCGGATCTTGGATTCAAGTATTATGCAATATATAAGGACAGAAAACCCATATTTATAAAGATATAGGAGGCAGAAGTCTCCTATATTTTTATATTAATATCATATTTTTTCAGCTTATGCTGAAGGGTTTGGCGCTTTATTCCCAGCATTTCGGCGCTTCTGGATATATTATTTTCACACTTTCGCAGTGCTTCCAGAATCAACCCCTTCTCCACCTCTTCAATTATCCTGTCCAGGGGCTGATCTTCATTCAAGTTCAGGTAATGGCTGTTTTTGTTGGCCTTGAACATTACATCGCGCATTTCCTGGGAGATATGTTCCGGCTTGATTACATGCCCGCTGTTAATCATATTTATTGCACTTTCAATTATATTCTCCAATTCCCTGACATTGCCCGGCCAATTATAATTCAGGAAGGCCTCTTTTACCTCATTTGAAACATACCAGATATCCTTCTGCAGTATATTGTTATACTTCTTGATAAAATGATCTGTCAAAAGCATAATATCCGTTTTCCTTTCCCTTAGGGGAGGTATATTGACAGATATGACATTAAGCCGATAATACAAATCCTTCCTGAGGATTCCTTTTTGAAGTAATACCAAAGGATCCTCATTGGTAGTCGCCAGTATCCTTACATCAACCGGTATATCCGAAAGCCCCCCTATCCTCCTTATGTAGCCCTCCTGCAGCACTCTTAAAAGCTTCGCTTGAAGCTGATGGCCCATGGAGTTTATTTCATCCAACATGAGTGTTCCTCCATTTGCCTGTTCAAACAGTCCCGGCCTGTTGATAGCCCCTGTAAAGCTTCCTTTAACTGTTCCGAACAGTATTCCCTCCAAAAGCGACTCCGGCAGTGCAGCACAGTTTTGTGCTATGAGCGGCTTATGCTTCCTGCTGCTTTCGTTATGTATGCTCTGGGCGAAGAGTTCCTTTCCGGTACCCGTCTCCCCGTATATTAAAACTGTGGATGATGACATAGCTGTTTTCCTGGCTATTTCTACGGCATTAAGGAATTTCTCGTCTTCCCCGATGAGATTTCTGAAGGTGTACCCTTTTAGGCTGCTGCCATCAATATCTTTGCTTGCAAGCTCCTGATGCAGGTATACAAGCTTATCGGACAGTTCCTTCTCTTTTGTTATGTTCTTTGCAATTTCAAGGGCTCCGATCTTGCCCTGAGATATCCTGATAGGTATGGTGCTGTTTAAAGTGCTTATCTGCTTGCCTTTATTGTTCAGATATGTCTGATATTTGTTGTATATGGGCTTCCCCATTTTCAGCACTGTCAAAAGCGTACTGGTCTCAGGGGTCAGGCTGGGGAATATGTCCAGGATACTTTTGCCCATGACCTCATTTGTATCCAGCCCTTCCATATCGGCCATAGCCTGATTGTAAATAATGGTCTTCCCTGAGCTGTCAACTACATGAATACCGATATCTATGTTTTTTAATATTGTATCAATAATTGACTTATAAATTAAACTCATCGTCATATCATTACCTCACATACAAATACAATAAAAAGGTATGCCAATACATAATTCATATCGGTCATACCTTATTATATCATAAATTCCCAAGAATTTTTGATTTATTCAAACTCCGGATAAAGAGGATGCTTGCCGCATAGCGCCTTCACCCTGCTGATGCATTCGGCCTTTGATTCCGGATCTGCAATTGCGGCAGATATTATTTCGGCAATTTCCTTCATGTCATCTTCCTTAAAACCCCTTGTGGTCACTGCCGGAGTACCAATCCTCAATCCGCTGGTGATGAAAGGGCTCTGAGGATCAAAGGGAATGGTATTCTTGTTCGTTGTAATTCCGATATCATCAAGCAATCTCTCTGCATCCCTGCCGGTTATGCCTTTCCTTCTGAGGTCCAGAAGCATCATATGATTGTCAGTGCCCTTCGAGACAATGTCAAAGCCCTTGGCTGTCAATGAATCTGCCAAAACCGAAGCATTCTTAAGCACCTGCTCTATGTATACCTTGAATTCTTCACTCATTGCCTCCTTGAAGCATACAGCTTTGGCTGCGATTACGTGCATAAGGGGCCCTCCCTGCATTCCCGGGAAAACCGATTTGTCTATAGCCTTCGCATACTGCTTTTTGCAGAGTATCGCACCGCCCCTGGGACCTCTCAGTGTCTTATGGGTCGTCGTAGTGACAAAGTCGGCATAAGGCACGGGACTTTGATGTAATCCGGCTGCAACGATTCCTGCAATATGTGCCATATCTACCATCAAAAGCGCTCCCACCTCGTCTGCTATATCTCTGAAAGCTTTGAAATCCAGGTGCCTTGAATAGGCACTTGCTCCTGCAACAATCATCTTCGGCCGGCATTCCTTTGCAATAGCCCTGACATTATCATAATCAATCATCTCTGTATCTTGTGACACTCCATAATGAATGAACTTAAAAAATTTACCGGACACGTTGACAGGGCTTCCGTGGGTTAAATGTCCCCCATGGGATAGATCCATTCCCATTACCGTATCACCAGGCTCCAATACTGTAAAATAAACTCCTTGGTTCGCACTTGAACCTGAATGAGGCTGCACATTGGCATGTTCCGCCCCAAACAAGGCTTTCATTCGCTCCCTTGCAATATCCTCAACAATATCTACATACTCACAACCGCCATAATACCTCTTTCCTGGGTATCCTTCCGCATATTTATTCGTAAGCACTGTACCCAGTGCTTCCATTACAGCCGGTGATACAAAGTTTTCTGAAGCTATAAGCTCTATTTTGCTCCTCTCCCTGTCAAGTTCCTTTAAAATTGCTTCGGCAATATCACCATCATAGGCTTTAATACTGTCAATTTTCATACAAACTCCCTCCTATGCTGATTTATCTATAATTATAAATAAAATTAGTAAACATATAAAGCGATTTTATATATCATAATACAGATACGTTTTCAAATGAATAAATACCTTCCTTCTTCAGCATTACATTTTCTACTGGGAATATTAGAAGCACTTATAAATGCTATAAGCGCTTCGTTTAATAAGGAGATTTCTATGCTCACCGAATGTCGGACAACAGAAGCTGCACTCACCATTAAGTGTCTAGAGGCAGGGACATCTATTCGTCTCGCTATATGTGCTTCTTCAGCATATCATCAAAGGCCTGCTTGGGCCTTGCCCCGATAACTCCGTCGACCTTGCTGCCTTTATCAAACAAAAATACAGAGGGTATACTCATAATATCGTACCTGCCGGCAAGTTCGGGGTTTTCATCAACATTAACCTTTGCTATTTCAATCTTTCCTTCATATTCATCAGCCAGCTGGTCTATGACCGGTGCCACCATCCTGCAAGGGCCGCACCATGCCGCCCAAAAATCCACCAATACCGGCTTGTTTGATTTTAATACCTCACTGTCAAAATTACTTTGATTTACTATCTTAATATTCTTACTCACTTATTAGTACTCCTTTCAAATCTGCTGCGAATTTTTATACAGATTCATATATATTATTTTATCCAATAGGCCGATTATTAAATTGATAAACAATAGAAGCTGTTCCATTATATACTGTCTTTTGTTCTGATTCCTATAATAACAGGCTTGAATTTTTTCATTTTTTTAATAGACTCATCCTTGAATTTTATTATCACATAAGAAACAGCCAATGCAGCAAGTCCTGAAGCAACGCCAATTGCTTGCGCCGTATTATCCTCCAGGCCCAAAGCCAAAGAACCGTAATACCCGCCAAATATTCCGGCCGCCAGTGCCAGCAAAGGAAAACCATATGCAATAGTTACTGCAGTCATGAAGTTCATGTTTTCAAGCTCTATTTCAACTTCATCACCGACTTGGGCTCCTACATCATTGTCAGCTGTCATAACCATCTCAAGTTTATCCCTGCCTACCTGGCATTTTCCGCATTCGCCGCAGGCTGTGCCTCTGGTAAATGAAATTGTAGCCTGGTTCCCTTCTATCTTTACTACTTTCCCTATTTCTCTCATAAGCTTGTATCAATCCTTTTACTTGACATATCTTACTATTGTTTCAATTATTTCTTCAATGCTTTTGTCACTGTTCTTATCTTTAAGGGATTCCTTGAGACACTCCTTTATATACCTGTCCATAATAAGGCCGCCGACTTTGTTTATTGCGCATCTTATGGCGGAAATCTGAACCATAATGTCTCCGCAGCACTTGTCTTCGTCAATCATCTTTTGTATTCCTTTGACCTGGCCCTCAATCTTTTTCATCCGGTTAAGAATGTCTTCCTTACTGATTTCCTTATTATCCAACTCATCGCCTCCCATACCCCGTACCGGTACCTAACTATATTATAATGCATTTGTAAGTTTTGTCAACAATATTTTAAAAATATACGAGATGCATAACACCCTATAACCCCAATATATCCCTTACCACAGCCGATGCTATAATAAGGCCTGCCGCCGAAGGTACAAAGGATATACTTCCCGGGATCTGCCTTCTTTTTGTACAATTTGCAGTTTCCTTGTTACTGCAAATGCAGTTTGTTTTACAATCCGCAACATCCTTCTTTGGTGAAATGGGCTCCTCTTTCGAGTATACAACCTTCAGACTCTTAACGCCCCTTTTGCGCAGCTCATATCTCATTACTTTAGCCAGCGGGCACACAGATGTCTTATATATATCAGTAATGACAAGCTTTGTGGGATCAAGCTTGTTGCCTGCTCCCATGCAGCTGACAACCGGTATGTTCATTTCATTGCATTTTATCACAAGGCTGATCTTCGAACTGACCATGTCAATTGCATCTACAACATAGTCATACTCAGGAAGCAGCAGCATTTCCGAGGTTTCTTCATTATATAGTTTTTTATGTATGACTATATCGGCTTCCGGATTAATATCTGTGAGCCTTTCCTTCATTACTTCCACCTTAGGCAGGCCCACCGTTTTTCTTGTAGCATGTATTTGTCTGTTAATATTGGTAAGACAGATATCATCATAGTCTATAAGCACAAGCCTTCCAATTCCGCACCTGCACAATGCCTCGGCGGTATAGGAGCCAACGCCCCCAATCCCAAAAATTGCTACGGTGCTTTTTTTAAGTTTCTCAATACCATCTTTTCCAATTAACAGCTCTGTCCTTGAAAATGCATTCATATATTACCTCCAAAAGGGCTGGGGGAAATGCTCCCATGTCCCCCAGCCCCATACTGTTATTCTTTTACCTCTATATGAAGTTCTTCCAATTGTTTTGGATCTGCGGCTGAGGGAGCGTTTGTCATAAGGCAGCTTGCTGTCTGTGTCTTGGGGAATGCTATTACGTCCCTTATATTGTCTGTTCCGGTAAAAAGCATTACTATCCTGTCAAGACCAAAGGCCAATCCTCCATGAGGAGGAGTACCATACTTGAATGCTTCCAACAGATATCCGAACTTGCTCCAAGCCTGTTCCTGCGTGAAGCCCAGAAGCTTGAACATCTTCTCCTGAAGCTCTTGCCTGTGAATCCTTATGCTTCCTCCTCCAAGCTCATAGCCGTTCAATACCACATCATAAGCCTTTGCCCTTACTTTCAGCGGGTCGGTGTCCAGAAGCTCCAAGTCTTCGTCCATGGGGCTTGTGAAAGGATGATGCATTGCTACGTATCTGTTTTCTTCTTCGTCAAAGTCCAAAAGCGGGAACTCGGTTACCCATAATAGGTCATACTTTGTATTGTCAATAAGTCCAAAGCGTTTTGCCAATTCCAGCCTCAATTGTCCGAGAGAGTCAAAGACCACCTTCGGCTTATCAGATACAATAAAAATTATATCTCCTAGTTTCCCACCTACTCTGTCAATTATACCGTTCAGTTCCTCGTCCTTTAAAAACTTTGCTATAGGCGATTTCACGCCCTCGGGAGTTATATTGATCCATGCAAGGCCTTTGGCTCTGTACGTTTTTACAAACTCCCCAAGGCTGTCAATATCTTTGCGGCTGAGCTTTGCTCCAAGCCCCTCAGCATTTATTGCCCTTATGATCCCGCCATTTGCATGGGTTTCGGCGAACACCTTGAACTCCGAATCTGCAACCAGGTCTCCTATATCTTTCAGCTCCAGGCCGAACCTTGTGTCCGGCTTATCAGAACCGTAACGCTCCATTGCTTCCTTGTATGTCAGCCTCTTGAAAGGTGTTTGTACATCTACGTCAAGAACTTCTTTGAACAGTCTCTTTAACAGCCCTTCATTAACCTCCATTACATCTTCCTTTTCAACGAAGGAAAGCTCCATATCAATCTGAGTAAACTCCGGCTGCCTGTCGGCCCGAAGGTCTTCATCCCTGAAACACTTGGCTATCTGAAAGTACCTGTCGAAGCCGGACACCATAAGCAGCTGTTTGAAAAGCTGCGGAGACTGAGGCAGTGCAAAGAAATTCCCCGGCTGCACCCTGCTTGGGACTAAATAATCCCTGGCACCTTCCGGTGATGTCTTGATAAGTATCGGCGTTTCCACTTCCACAAATCCGTTTTCATCCATATAATCCCTGGTTACCTTTGCAATTTTGTGTCTGGTGAATAAAAACTTCTGCATATGCGGGCGCCTCAAGTCCAGATACCTGTATTTAAGCCTTAACTGCTCAGAAGCATTCAGGTCATCCTCAATATATATAGGTGTTGTCTCGGCCCTGCTCAATATTTCAAGGCCGCTGACAGCTATTTCGATATAGCCTGTCTTCATCTTTGGATTAATTGCATTCTCATCTCTTCTTATAACTTCGCCGGATATAACCAGCACATATTCGCTTCTGACTTTAAAAGCTTCGGCAAATACATCGGGAGTGGCATCCTTGTTGACGGTGCATTGTATAATACCGCTCCTGTCCCTTAACTGTATGAATATGAGTCCTCCAAGGTCCCTTCTCCTCTGAACCCAGCCGGCCAGAGTCACCTTTTCCCCCAAATTATCCAGGCTTAACTCTCCGCACATATGTGTCCTGTTGATTCTTGCCATAATTTCATCTCCTATATATTTTTTATATAGCCCGCAAGTGCATCAAGGTCTATTTCTTCTTCACTGCCCTTATTCATATCCTTCACCTTGATTTTTCTGCTTTTTATCTCTTCTTCCCCTAATACCGCCACATATCTTGCATTAATCTTATTTGCATATTTCATCTGGGCCTTCAGGCTTCTCCCCATATAATCCTTCTCAGCCTTTATGCCTTCTTTTCTCAGTAGGTTGACTTGCCTGAGCGCTTCTTCTGCTCCTTCTTTTCCTATGTTTGCGATATAAACATCCATGTAAACAGGCTCCGGTATTTTTATTCCTTGATTTTCAACTACAAGAAGCAGCCTTTCCAATCCAAGTCCGAAGCCTATTCCCGGTGTGCTGGGGCCGCCGCATTCCTCTATTAGTCCGTCATACCTGCCGCCTCCGCAAACGGTGCCCTGTGACCCTATATCCCTGGACACAATTTCAAAGGCAGTCTTTGTATAATAGTCAAGGCCTCTTACTATTTGAGGGTCAATGACATATTCCAGTCCAAGAATCTCCAAGGATCTTTTCAGGCCTTCAAAATGCTCACCGCATTCGCTGCAGACATTATCCAGCATGTAAGGAACATCAGCAAGCTGCTCCTTGCAGCTTTCCTCCTTGCAGTCAATAACTCTCATGGGGTTCTTTTGGAATCTGTCCTTACATGTTTCACAGAGCTTATCAATTTTACCCGATAAATACTCCTTCAGCTTCTTATTGTATTCCGCCCTGCATTTGGGGCATCCTACACTGTTTATCCTTATTTCCAGGTTTTCAACTCCAAGCCTGCCGTACAGAATCATGGCAATATTGATTATCTCGGCATCTACGGACGGGTCGGAACTGCCGAGAGCTTCAATATCAAACTGATGGAACTCCCTAAGCCTTCCCGATTGAGGTTTTTCATACCTGAAACAAGGTGTTGTACAAAAAACTTTTACCGGCTGAATATCATTAAACATGCTGTGCTCGATAAATGCCCTTACAAATGGTGCTGTCGCTTCCGGCTTCAGGGTTATGCTTCTTCCCCCCTTATCCTTCATTGTATACATCTCTTTTTGCACAACATCAGTAGTATCCCCTATCCCTCTTTCAAAAAGCTCGGTATGCTCGAAAATGGGTGTCCTCATCTCCTTATATCCATGCAAGGCGCAAATTTCTCTGATTAAGCCTTCTACATACTGCCATTTGTATGATTCTGACGGCAATACATCCTTTGTGCCCTTAGGCGCTTGCGTTAACATATAAATCACTCCTCCGACAATATTTGTTCTAAAACATCAAGCTTCTTCCTTATCATTGCTTCGATATTCTCAATATAAAGCTTTATATCCTTTATATTGTGCTGCCTTTCTATCCTGTTTTCGCTGTTAATGACAACCTTGGTCACAGCATCTGCTCCAAAGGCAACAATAGTTTGTCTTTCTTCAATAATCTGCATATTATATATACATTCAAAGCCTTTTTTTGAAAAGCCAATGTTCTCAAGGTTTTGCACCATATGCTTCTGCCTGTACAGGTAATAAGGATGCATATCCATATCCCTGAGAAAATCTTTTGTATATTCCATCATCCGGGATACATTTTCATCATCGGGCAAAGCACTTTTCATATACTTTTCGTTTAAAACCGAAGCTCTTTTCAATGCCATGGTATGCACCGTAACGCTCTCAGGGTCAAGCTTTTTTATTTCTTCCAGAGTATGGGCCAATTCCGCCATTGTTTCTCCCGGAAGGCCCAATATTATATCCATATTGATATTATTAAAGCCTATTTTTCTTGCAAGCTTGAAGCTCTCTATAACCTGTCCCGCATCATGGGCCCTCCCTATACGTATTAGGGTATCATCATTCATGGTCTGCGGGTTTATGCTTATCCTGCCTATATTATTCTCATATAATACCTGAAGCTTTTCTTTCGTTATGGAATCAGGCCGGCCGGCTTCACAGGTGAATTCACATTCCTGCCTTCCAAAGCTGTTGCCAATGCATTTAATAAGCATTTCAAGCTGCTGTGCGTTCAGGGCAGTGGGAGTGCCTCCTCCTATGTATACGGTCTGCACCTTAAAGCCTTTGATGTTTAAAAATTCCGAAACCCTTCTGATTTCTTCCATGAGTTTTTCCAAGTAGGGCTCTATATATCCGCGATACACGTTTATCGAATTGGAAGTAAATGAGCAATAGTCACATCTGCTGGGGCAAAATGGTATTCCGATGTATATGCTTATCTCCTTATTATTATAAGGGTATACAAAGGGTCTTTCAACATCTGCAATTTTGACTGCCAGTTCAGCCCTATCCCTGCTGACGAGATATTCTTCTGCCAGCCTTTCAGGTATATCCGTTGAAGGGACCGCATTATTCATAAGCTCATGAACAATTTTTACCGGCCTTATTCCGGTAAGTATCCCCCATGGGTATTCCCTTTTAAATACTGCCGCCAGAAGCTT
>Ga0208695_1001340_pt1 | contig 20715 bp, 19 predicted proteins | sample AD_UKC111_MetaG_FD_184449 | JGI IMG/M metagenome (GOLD analysis project Ga0208695, IMG submission 184449) | Active sludge microbial communities of municipal wastewater-treating anaerobic digesters from Hong Kong - AD_UKC111_MetaG (SPAdes)... | ecosystem: Engineered > Bioreactor > Anaerobic >...
TGTCTGAAACCTTCATCAACAATAATATAGTTTTCTTTATCAAATATTTCTAAAAATTAAATATTTATAAAAATTAAATATTGTTGCAAAAAAATTATTTTATATAATAATCTTACTATATCTCTGTGAATATATATGTAATATATGTATTACTTATTATTATTCATTAAAACTTAAGCAGAGATTATTATGTTTTTTTTATTGAGAACTTTAATAATTTAGAAAAGGAGTCAGAAGCAATGAAAAAAGCTTTTTCATTTTTTTACTAATTTTACTATTTTCGCTTTTCTGTTTTACTTCCTGTACAATAGGATTTTCAGGATCTAAGTCTTATACGACAAGCTCTGTTGAAACAAATGATTCAGCATACTCTTATGGTTTTATATCACTTGATGGGCAAACTATAAATGAGTTCCCAAATATAAAGAAAACTCAAAACAATAAACTTTTTTTCCTTTCTCCAGATTATGAAACAAAAGGAGATCTTCCCTACACTCTTTCAAAAAGTCCCGATCTTGATATTTCAAAAATAGCTTTTGGTTATGATTCAAGCACACTTCGTTTTGATTTTTACCTTGCAGGGAAAATAAATCATAAAAAGATCTTTTATGGTATTTCAACTTACGATGAAGAAACAGCCATGCTTAATGTTTATATGTATTATCCTTATGAAAATGTATTTATCTGGGTTACGATGGTTGGCGAAGAATCTGGTATGGCTTTTGATCTGAGCAAAGTAGTTACTGGTTGTTCTTATACAAATTATCAAAATTCAGCTTTAGTCTCATATTATTTGCCTATGTCGTTTATCAAGTTAAAAGAAACTGTCCCTATTTTATGTATATCAGGTTACAACGACAGTAATGGTGCACCAAATATAGCCGATAAATCTGAAACTATCGAATTTACATTCTCCCAATGATAAAAAACTGCATCTTAAATAAATCTTAAAAGATGAAGATAGAAAATTAGAATTTTCAAGATTAAAATTAAAGGAAAAAATATGAAGAGAGGATTTATAATTTTATTATTGTTGGCAGCATTATTATCCATATTACCATCTTCTGTTTATGCTGATGGTATCTATGAATGCTGGGAAATTGGTTCTATGTTAGGAGTTAATTTTGCATCTTTCTCAAATGAAGATCTTTCCTATATTTCAGATTCAACGTACAGCTGGCTTTCTTTAAAAGCTTTTATAGGTTTTTTCTTCACAAACTATTTTTCAGTGCATTTAGAACTTGGTCTTGGTTACATTAACTATTATGAAGATGATCTATCTGGAATAGTATCTATTTCGAATACAGATTATAATTTGATTTTAAGATATTATATATATTTCAAGCATTCTTATGATGATACCCAATCAAAATCCTTTATAAGGGGATATATTGGTCTGGGTTACAGTTATTCTGAAGTTAGTGAAGCTTATCTTGGACTTGCACTTGACGAATTAGGGTATGATATATACGATGATATTGTAACAGATCTTTATAAACAAAATTTTGGTTCAGCTATCATAGTTTTAGGATTTGATGTAAGCTTATTTGTAATCGAGTTCCGATACTATTACGGTATAGATTATATGAGTGATGTACTTACAACCATGCCCAAACGCTCTCAATTTGAAATTTTATTCGAAACTAAATTAATTATTTAAGTTTACATGCTCATTTCCCATTTTGTAAGATTTGTTTTGCTGAAATATTTTATCTTTTGCTATAAAAATACGTCTTTATTTTTTTATGGATCAACTGTAACTTAACTTATCACTTTTAAAGCATCGGACATTTAGATAATACAGCCTCATGTATAAAGTCTAAAGCTTAAAATCTTGGTAAGGATTTTATAAATACAATCAAAAGACGAAAACCTGAAGTGCAATATTTAAAAGTATAAAGTCAGAGAAAAAGAAAGAAACAAAGGTAAAGAATAAAGACAATCTTGAAGATACTTAGGCGTAATAAGGAGATAAAAAAATAAAAGAGTTTTCCCGCAGACCAGTGGATAAAAATATAAAAACTAACTAAAAAAAAGTGGAAATTCTGCATATTTTAGTCTATTTGCTAAAAATATTAAAAGTAGGTCAGGATACTTCCAGTATGCATAATATGAATATAACACATATTTTCCAATTTAAATTGAGCATAATTATAAAACAAGATATTTAGCCTAATTTAAAAAAAAGTTTAACTTTTCCTGTTATTCATTGATAAATTATAATTTATTTTATAATAAAAGTAAAAACGAAAAAAATTTTAAAACTTTTCCAGCTATGTGCTGATGATTTATCTATTTATTAAATCAAGCAACTTGAAATAAATACTATTTTTAATAATCCAATGAATTATCTCTGTTTTTTTGATCTTCAAAAATAAAAACTATAAACTCTAATTAAGAGATTACAAAAATTGTATTGTTTTATAAAAGATTAGAAAAAAATTTAAAAATAGTATTTGTGTGCTTCATCAAGTGGAATATATATGATCGGAGGTGTATGCTTTTTAAAAAGTTTTCTTGTTTCGGGTGTAAGTTTTCTAAAAGTTTCAGCACTTATAGCGAAGCCTCTGGTCTTCATCATTGCGCAGACATTTACCTCATTTCCCATAATATCGAGTCGAAGATCATCTTCTAAACCAAGATATCCTATTGCAACTTCTCCCGTATGACATTTCACATATAAGGTAGAATCAAGTTTTAAACTCTTGTTATATTCATCTATCTTTTTTTTTAGATCAAGTAAAGCCTTTACGCCTCTATCGATGTCATCAGGACCAAATATTATCAAAGCTGAATCTCCAATAAACTTTAAAACAAGACCACCTGCGTCATGTATACTTGAAATTACAACTTTTGAAATGGATGAGATGTAATTAAAAGTTTCTTTTGGGCTTCTCTCATAAAAATTCTTAGAGAAATTTGTTAAGTCTATAAAAGATATAAAAAGCTGTACTGTTGAAGGTAGCAAAGATAAATTAACTCCAAGATTTTTCAAAAATGAATTTGAATTATTCAAGATATTAGCTGACATAAATTCTCCTTTTAGTTATTCATTGTTTTAGTTGGCCTTTTATCCAACGGTAAGAAAAGGAGTCGCACGTCTTAAAACCGTGCAGTTTTGCAAAATAGAAAATAGATAGATCTTACATAACTGGAAAAGTTATTTATATTATAGCTTATCTTTTAAATTTTTCAAATTAAAATAAAATAAAAATTTTTATTTAAGGGATAATATTGCTTTTTTTTACAGGAAATATCAATTTTCGGGAACTAATATCATACGATGATCTGTAATTTATTGTAACAATTTGAAATATAATATTTGATAAAATAGTTGCGGTTATTAAATGCTTTTTATCCTTAAGTGATTAAACATAAAACTCAATATATCAACCTTCTTCCATCAAGCAGATGCTGATTTTTAAAAAAACGTTTTCTGAAGTCTATAATAGGTTCTTCACAAAATGCAAAGAGAAAGGAGATAATTTGCTTAATAAACCTAAAAAACTGGAGATCTTAAAAGTTGACAATTTTAAACCTTCACATTATTATTTTGTTTGTAATATTAGTAATTTAATAAAAAGGTTAAAAGGATAATTTTATTAATTTTGAACTAATGTTTTTAGTTTAAAAATAAAGATAAAGAGGTACCAGATGATCTCATTTTGTGGGATCGATTGTTCCGATTGCCAAGCTTATCGCGGAACAATTGATGCAAATATTGAACTTTTAAAAAAATCATCCGATGAATGGGGTAATGGTAAAACAAGTCCAGAAGATTGGGTCTGCCTCGGATGTAGACAGAAAAAGATAAAACTCCTTGCAAAAAATTGTTCAAAATGTCCTATTAGAAAATGTGTAATCGGACATGGATTTGACCTATGTGCCCAATGTCCCGATCTTTTTAAATGTGAGAATATGAAGTCTTTTATGCAAGACAAAGATTCTATAGTATATAAAAGAAATAAACTAATCTACGATTCATATTTTTCAACCAGCAAGGATAACTAAATCTGAATACTTTTTTCAAAAAAATTTCTCAAATTGAAATTTTCATATTTTTTTTAAATTTTAGGAAATTGGCAATATTTATAGGTTTAGGAGACTCTTTAAGTTTTTATTTAAAAAAAAATCCAGCATATTTATTTAAATACCTGCGATTCATGCATAATATTAATCTTCAAATTTTTCTTTACCTTTTTTCCAGATTAATTTGACTTTTTTAATTATTACTATACTAATTATTAGTGTGCTAATGATTAGCTTACTATTATTTAAATTTTGGTAATAAGGAATATCGAATATCAAGGATCAATGTATGAATATTGATAATCTTGAAACACCTTTTCTTGATATAGCTGGTAAAATAAACAAAAAACTTTTTAATTTTATGTTTTGCAAATTATCAAGAATAAATGTTCACCCTGGACAACCTCCAGTTTTATTACTCTTACTTGAAAAAGAAAAACTTCTAAATCAAGTTCAAATCGCTGAAAAAATAAATATTAAACCTTCTACTGTAGCAGTGATATTAAGAAAGATGGAAATGGCGAACCTTATCGAAAAAAAAATGGACGAAAAGGATAGAAGAGTATACTATGTTTCGCTTACTTCGAAGGGAGAAGACCTTGCAGGTCAAACAAAAAAAATATTATGGGAAATGGAACAAACCATACTCAAAGATTTTACAGTGGATGAAAAGAACTATATCATCAAAATGCTAAATAAAATATACTTTAATCTTGAAAAATGGAAGGAATAAATGAATAAGAGAAATCAAAATAAAAATGGTAAAGGGGTATTATCTTACTTTAAACCTTATATATTTATGGCTATAATTACCATTATTTTTGTGGCTTCAGCGGCACTTTTAAACCTCTATCTTCCAAATCTTATGTCAGATATCGTAAATAAAGGTGTCGTAAAAGCAGATACCAGTTATATTTTATCAGTCGGTTTGAAAATGCTATTTTTTTCACTTCTAAGTGCTCTATTTGGTGTGATATCACATCTAACTTCTGCTAAAGTTGCAGCATCTTATGCAAGAGATCTTAGAACTGCAATCTTTAATAAAGTCACAAACTTTTCTTTAGAGGAATTCGATAAATTTTCTACATCATCTTTGATAACAAGAAATACAAACGATATAGTTCAGATTCAACAGGTCACAATCATGATGATGAGGATGGTTATAAGAGCTCCAGTTATGGGTATAGGAAGCATAGTCATGGCATTTTCTTTGAACATGAAGCTTTCAGAGATATTGTTTGTATCTATACCTATCTTAATAATAGGAACAATACTTCTAATAACTAAAACTATGCCAATTTTTACAAGTATGCAAAAAAAAATAGATAGGATCAATCTTGTAATCAGGGAAAATTTAATCGGAGTTAGAGTTATTAGAGCCTTTAATAAAGAAAAACATGAGGAAAACAGGTTCAAAGAGGCAAATGAAGATCTTACAAAAACAGCATTAAAAGTTAATAGGATAAATGCTCTAATGTTTCCATTAATGTCATTTATTGTAAATTTTACCACAATCGCAGTTATATTTTTTGGTTCAAAATTAATTGCAATGAATGAACTATCAATCGGAAATATGATGGCTGTTCTTCAATATGTGGCTCAGATTTTGTTTGCTTTTTCAACTATTTCGATGATTTTTGTCTTTTTACCCAGAGCCATGGCTTCCGGTAAACGATTAAATGAGGTTCTTTTGACAGAAAATAGTATAGTTGAACCAGAAAATCCTGTAAAAATCAATTCTAATATCTCTTTACAAGGCTATAACAATTATACTATTTTAAAAAACACTGACTCAGCTATAAAAAACAGTGATTTAAAATATAATTTAAGTCTTAACGAGACAGATCAGGATCTAAAGATAAAAGATATCATTTTTCAAAATGTCTCATTTTCATATCCTAACTCGAAAGAACTGGCTCTAGAAGATATCTCTTTTATGATCCCATATAAAAAAACAACAGCTATTATAGGAAGTACTGGAAGTGGGAAAACAACAATTTTGAACCTCATTCTCAGGATGTACGATGTAAAAAGTGGTAAAATATTGATTCAAGGCGAGGATATCAGAAATTATTCTTTAGAAGATCTTCATAATTTTTTTGGTTATGCGCCGCAAAAACCTGTTATATTTAATGATACTATATTTGAAAACATTAGATTTGGTAGAGATATTTCAGAAGATGAAGTTATTCAAGCAGCCAGGATAGCAGCAGTTTACGATTTTGCTTTAAAGATGGAAGATGGTTTATACACTGTTGTTGCAGAGTCTGGAACTAATCTTTCTGGTGGACAAAAGCAACGTATTTCAATTGCAAGAGCTATTGCACAAAAAAAAGATTACTACATATTTGATGATACCTTTTCAGCCCTTGATTTCAAAACAGATTTAAATATAAGAACTTCCCTTCAAAAAGTTTTTACTGATTCAACAATAATTATTGTCGCACAAAGGGTATCTACGATCATTCATGCTGATAATATTATTGTCCTTGATGATGGAAGGATAGCTGGTATTGGAAGTCATGCTGATCTTATGGAAAGCTGCGAAATATATCAAAACATTGTTCACTCCCAATTATCAGATAAGGATATTGAACGAATTTGATGCCAACATTTATTAATTTTAGTTTATCACCACTATTAGCATATTTTTATAACTAATATTTAAGAATTTATCAAAATTATAGATTTTAATTTAAATGGAGTATTTTATGTCAAATAATAGACATGATAATTTTCAAAGACCAGACTATAAACCAGTTCAAGGTGGCAGAGGTTTGGGCCAGAGAGGCAGAGGTGGTCCTGGTGCTCACCTTGGCATGGTACCTGAAAAACCAAAAGATTTTAAAAAAACTCTCAAACGGCTGATTAAATTTCTGAGCAAATACAATATTTCTATTTTCGTAGTGCTTATTCTAACCATTGCAGCAACTATTTTTACCATTTTCGCTCCAAAAATCACTGGTAATGCTATAACTATAGTGTTCCAGGGAATGATGGATAAAGCTAATAAAATTCCTGGAGCTTCTATAGATTTTCATGCTCTATATAAAATTCTTCTAAATTTATCAATTCTTTACCTTTTCAGTATTGCGTTTAATTATGCTCAACAATATATCATGGCTGGAGTTGCTCAAAGTACCGTTAAGGATTTGCGTGAAAAGATGATGCAAAAGATGAATAAGCTTCCTCTCAAATATTTTGATTCTAAAACTCATGGCGAAATTTTGAGCCGCTTTACAAATGATATAGATACAATAAGTTCCACATTACAACAAGGTCTTGTTCAGGTTTTTTCTTCAGTAATTTCTATTGTTGGCGTCATAATAATGATGCTTACCATAAATCCCATATTAACCTTAATAACAGTTTTGACTTTACCTTTAAGTATACTTGCTACATCTGTTATAGCAAAACAGTCTCAAAAGCACTTTAGAAATCAACAAAAAATACTTGGCCAGTTAAATGGTCATATCGAAGAATCCTTTTCAGGTCATATTGTTATTAAAGCTTACAATCGAGAAAAAAATTCCATTGAAAACTTTGAAAACATAAACAACTCATTATATGATGTTGGCTGGAAATCTCAGTTCTTTGCAGGAATAATCATGCCACTTATGACATTCATCGGAAATATAGGGTATGTTGTCATAGCAGTTGTTGGAGGTTACTTTGTAACTAAAAGATTAATTACCATAGGTGATATTCAGGCATTTATCCAGTATTCACATCAGTTTACTCAACCAATTATAGGGATTGCAAACATAGTAAATCTTATTCAATCGACTATTGCCTCTGCAGAAAGAGTTTTTGAAGTTTTAGATGAAAACGAACAGAGCCCTGATCCAGCTTTTCCTGTTGATCTAAGAGATGTAAAAGGGCAAATAGATTTCGATAGAGTCTATTTTTCTTATGATCCAGAAAAAAAACTGATAGAAAACATAACATTTTCTGCATCACCTGGAGATACAATAGCTATAGTTGGACCAACTGGTGCTGGTAAAACAACCCTGGTAAACCTTTTATTAAGATTTTATGAGCTTGATAAAGGAAATATCCTTATAGATAGTGTCAAAACTACTGATATGACAAGATCGAGACTTCGTAAAATTTTTGCCATGGTTCTTCAAGATACCTGGTTGTTTAGTGGTTCCATCAAGGAAAATATAGCATATGGTAAAGAAAATGCCAGAGAAGAGGAGATCATCGAAGCGGCAAAAAACGCACATGCTCATCACTTTATAACACTTCTACCTGATGGTTACGATACGGTATTGAACGAAGAAACATCAAACCTTTCTATAGGAGAAAAGCAACTTTTAACCATAGCCAGGGCTTTTCTAGCTGATCCTGATATACTGATTCTCGATGAAGCAACAAGTAATGTTGATACTCTTACCGAAATAAAGATACAACAGGCAATGAAAAGTCTTATGAGAAACAGGACCAGCTTTGTGATAGCTCACAGACTCTCTACAATAAAAAATGCCGATATGATACTTGTAATGAATGAGGGTAAAATTGTTGAGAGTGGTACACATCAGGGGCTTTTAAGTGAAAATGGTTTCTATGCTGAACTTTATAATAGCCAATTTCTTGGAATAGCAATATAGTGAAAGATAATTTAATTATTTAGCTTTGCAATGACCAGTTTTAAAGATCATGATTTCAGGGTAATCATAAATTTTCAGGATAACAGTTTAAAAAAGCTAGATAAGTCAAGAATTAAAAGTTCAAACTCATTCCCCAGACAAGGTGATTTGTTATAAAAGATGCAGTAAACTTGCCATCAGCACCATTATCAAAATGCATATCAAGAAGATAGGTAAATGTGAACTTATACTCCATATAAAAGGCAAAATTTCTAAATGGTTGAATTCTAAACCCAAGATTTAATCCACCTCCAAAGTTTGGGAATCCAAGCTGATAAGAGTAAGCAACTTTTCCGATATCGGCCAGATATAACTCCGGGTGAGGGATACATATACCAAAGGATCCACTTACATATGGCTGAAAAATCCCTTGAGGTATCTTTTCAGTTTGAAAAAGCATCAATCGATATACTAAAGAAAAGCTTAGATGATTAACGCCATGTGAAATATTGACGTGAGTAATATAGTCTGTTATTGGAGCCCAGAAATCTACATCATTCCCATCGGCGTCTGTACCTGTAATATGAACTGTTTGCTGCGTACCTGAAGGCAAAAACACCTTAAAATGAATGAATTCTACCCCCCAGCCAAAATTTGGTAAGTTTCTTCTAAAGTGATAAAATCTTATTCCATAATATGGTTCTGTAAAAGCTTTAATCATATTAACTATATCACCTGTAAATAATTGTTCAAAAAAGGCATCTGCAAAAATAGTTTGATCTGGAAACAGCGAAAGATCAGTCATTATTACATCATGAAATGTATAATTATAGTAACCAGGATAGTAAACTCCAAGTTTAGCTATGACTTCAGATGATATACCTCTATTATATTCGAAATAATTCAGTGGCATACTATCATAGCCAGATGGGCTTGATGATAACAGAGAAAAAGCTGCATAAAAGATAAGAAAAATAATATCAGACATAAAGCCTCCATATAGATTTAATCATTTTTTTTATAACAGTTTAATTCAAATAGTCAAAATTATTTCATATTATTTAGCATATTTGCTTTTCTTCATCCGGAAATGTTGATAACCAATCAATCAGTAAAATAATAATCAATTTAAATCTTTCTTCGCTGTTTGGTAAAGAGTAGAACAATCTGCTGGACGTACCTAAAAAATGAACTTAATAGAGATATAATTTTTTTTCAGAGATATAATTTTATTTTTTTTTCATTGAAATTTAATATTTTCTTTACATTGATATTTTTAATTTGAAGTAAGATTTCTTTTGGATAAAAAATATGAAAAAAAAATACAATACATACTCCCACAATATTAGTGATAAACTTGTTAAATTACTTCTTACCTTTGTTACTTTTTTCTCAGTATCGATACTGTTCCTTATTATGATCTTTTTGTTTAAAGAGGGGTTACCAGTATTTAAGGTGGTTAGTATAAAGGATTTTATACTTGGTAAGCAGTGGTATCCTACCTCTACACCACCAAAATTTGGCATTTTACCTTTAATAGCCGCTTCACTTTCTGTGACATTTTTGTCTGCTATCATTGCTGTGCCCTTTAGCCTTGCAATCGCCATATATCTTTCTGAAATTGCATCAAATGGCATTAAACAGATATTTAAACCAACCATAGAACTTATAGCATCTATACCATCTGTAGTCATCGGTTTTTTTGGAATGGTTGTTTTTGCACCATTTTTGCAGAACATCTTTAAGATAGAAAGCGGGTTGAATCTATTTAATGCTGCAATAATGCTTTCATTTATGTCGATTCCAACCATTGCCAGCATTTCTGAAGATGCAATTTCATCAGTTCCATCATCTTTAAAAGAAGCATCATACGCTCTTGGGGCTACCAGATGGGAAACTATTACAAAAATAACCCTTTCAGCTGCAATCTCAGGTATCTGGACTTCCATAATTCTTGGACTTGCAAGAGTTCTTGGTGAGACAATGGTCGTTCTTATGGTAGCTGGAGGTGCAACAACTTTTCCAAAGTCGATTTTTTCTCCCATCAGACCATTAACATCCAACATTGCAGCTGAAATGGCTGAAGCATCGTATAGAAGCGATCATTACTATGCTCTTTTTGCCATTGGCATAGTTCTTTTCATACTAACTTTTATCTTTAATTTTATTGCAAATTATATTTCTGAAAAATACAAATTTAAGTATGATTAATGTTATCATAAGGATTTTTTATGAAAAAAAGAGCTAAGCTTATTGAAAAATTTTCATTTATACTCATAAAAATTATGACCTTTATAATCATCTTCTTTTTACTTTTTTTCCTTTTTTACATCTTCTCAAAAGGATATTCTGTTTTATCTTTAGATTTTATAACGAAGTTTCCTGAAAACAATATGACAGAAGGAGGTATTTTCCCTGCTATTATTGGGACTATATTTTTAATAATCGGTTCAACACTTTTTTCGGTTCCTGTTGGTATAATGACAGCTATATATCTTAACGAATACAAGATAAATCCTAAATTATTAAATATTGTTAGAATGATGATAAATAATCTTGCAGGAGTTCCATCTGTTGTATTTGGTCTTTTTGGTTTGAGTGTTTTTGTCATTTTCTTTAAATTTGGTTCATCTATGCTGGCTGGGTCTTTGACTCTGGGTATTTTGAACCTCCCGATGATTATTCGTTCCACTGAGGAAGCCTTAAAAACAGTTCCGGATTCATATAGAGAGGCATCACTTGCTCTGGGAGCAACAAAATGGCAGACAATAAGGAAAATAGTTCTCCCTTCTGCTATGCCAGGGATTCTTACTGGCATTATGCTTTCAATGGGTAGAGCTGCAGGTGAAACAGCTCCAATAATGTTTACATGTGCCACATTTTATATTCCTTATATACCAACTTCAATATTCAGTGAAGTTATGGCATTACCATACCATATTTATGTTCTTGCGACAGCAGGTACTGAAATAGAAAAAACAAGGCCCATACAATATGGCACTGCTATAGTGCTTATAGCTTTAGTTCTTATACTCAACCTTGCAGGGATGATATTAAGATATAAGTATAAAAAGAGATTTGAAGAATAAGATATAGAATTAAAAAGAATATAAAATTAAAAAAATATTTTAAAGTTATCATCTTAATACAGGGATTGAAATAGAAAAACATGTGCCTTTAGTAAGGGGTATAGCCTTAATTTTCCATCCAAGTATGTTTATCGCATGTTTAACTATAGAAAGTCCAAGACCAGTCCCTCCAGTTGAACTTCTTCTTGCTTTATCTATCCTGTAAAATCTTTCAAATATTCTCTCACATTCTTCAGGTGGAATCCCTATACCGGTATCTGAAATATTTATTATGAGGCTATCATCTTTAATATCAGCTTCAATACTAACCTCACCAGATTCAACATTATAGTTGATAGCATTATCAATGAGATTAAAAAATATCTCTTCAACCAGGAAATTGTTCCCATTAATTTTATCAGGAATATTATCTATATTTAAGTTAACCTTTATATTTTTTTCCTTTATCTTTAATGAAAGAAGATCAAGAATCCTTGCGATGATTGATCTAATATCGATAGCTTCATCTATCGAGTATGTAATTGTTTCCAGTTTGTTTAACTTTAGCATATCATCTATAATGGAGTTTAATTTATCTGTATTTTTGATTGCACTTTGTATATATTTTAAGGTTAAATCTCTATCATCATAGTTTTCTCTTATTGTTTCAAGGTAACCTTTAATTATGCTTATTGGTGTTTTTAGTTCATGTGATAGATTCCCAACAAGATCTGTTTTCATCTGATTTATCTTAACCTGCTTTGTTATATCATTCATAAATAAAAGTATGGCAAAGTCAATGTTCTTAACCTCTTCTATTCTTGAAAAATTCAAATAAGATATATGAACCTGAAAAACTCTATCATATATTTTCTCTTCAAAATATATATTTTCTTTTTTATCTATGATGTCTTTGATTGCTGTATTTATTGAATTATTTCTTATAACATTAAAGTAAATTTTATTTTCCACCTCGCCTGGATAATCCCAGAGTTTCAGAAAAGATTTATTAAAAAACAATATTTCACCCTCTTTACCCATCAGTGCAACTGGATCTTCTAATGATTCGATAATATATGTTAGAATTTCTCTTTGTGCAGTAAGATCAAGAATTCGCATCTGAATATTTTCAGCAAGTTTATTCATAGAATTCTGCAAATAACCAAATTCATCATCTCTATAATTTAATATTCTTGCATTTAGATTTCCATCAAAAATTTTTTTAACAAATTCGATCATTTGATTTATTGGTTTTGTAAGATTTGTTACAAAGATAAAGTTTATAATTATTCCAAGAAAAAGTAAAATTAATGCGAAGATTAATATACTGTTCCGGATTGAATTCACTAAATTTTTCACAACATCGAGTGTTTTAGAAACTCTTATATAGTACTTTCCATAAAACTTTGCCACATAGATTGAACTGGTATTCACTGTCTGACTTGATCTTATTGACATTCCAGAATTATTAGTTCTGGCTTCAATAATTTCCGGTCTATAAAGGTGATTTTCCATAATAGTTTTATCCACTTCTGAATCTAATAAAACTACTCCTGAAGCATCAATAACAGTTATTCTTATGGAATTACTCAGCGCAAGTGATTTGATATTCTCTTCTATATCTTTGGTTATATTTAAAGAACTTTTTTTATATGTCTTAGAATCTTGAGAGATTTGTAATATCTGATTTATATATTCGATCTCATTTGAAAGTTGATTCTTAACAAACGAAGTTGCAAATTTGCTGAGATTATTAACCGAGTAGATCAAAAGAAATGAAACAAAGAGGATGAATATAGTCGAGTAAAAAAATATAAGTCTTTGCTTAAGTTTTTTCACCTATTCAAGTTCCTTTAAACCATAGCCAATACCTGAATATGTCTTTATAGAGTCTTTATAATTCTTCAATTTTTTTCTTAGATTCATAATATGTACATCAACAGTTCTGTCAATAACATAGATATCATAACCCCTGATGCTATCTATAATATTTTCCCTTGAAAAGACCTTGCCAGGATATTGCATAAATAGTTTTAAAATAAGAAACTCTGTTTTTGTAAGCTCTATATCCTCACCATCAACTTTAACTGTATATTTTTGTGGAAATAAAACAATCCCTTTATAGGTTAAAAAATCATTTTCTAAAGACTTATCTTCTCTTACACCTCTTCGTAGAAGCGCTTTTATTCGCGCAAGTAACTCCTGTATTCCAAATGGTTTTGAAAGATAATCGTCAGCTCCAAGTTCCAGACCAAGAACTTTATCGAATTCGCTTGATCTTGCAGATAAAAAAAGTATTGGTATATTTTTAAGCTCAGAAGAAGAACGAATCATCTTACATAAATCCAGACCATCCATACCCCCCATCATTATATCTAAGATAAATAAATCTGGTCTGGAAGTCTTAAGTTCATTTATCAGATCAAAAGAAGAAGAAAAAGTTTTAATTTCATACCCATTTTTTTTCAAATTGACACTCAGTATCTCCCTTATATCTTCTTCATCATCAACTGCATAAATTTTAGGCATGTTGACTCCCATTAATTCTGTTTAGCCTTTGAAATATTTTTTTTCCATAATTATTTTTAAAAAACTCTTTACTTGTGCCTTATATCTTCTCCCTCAATATAATATATCGCTTTTTCTGCAATATTTGTTGCATGATCGCCTATCCTTTCAAGTGTCCTTGCAACTGTTATAAGGGGGAAAGCCTGAGTTATCGTTGAAGGTTTTTCCAGCATGAATGTAAAAAGCTCTCTATTCACCTGTATATTTAGGTTATCAACCTCAAGATCCATTTGTATAGCGTTTTTTGCAAGTTGGGCATTTCTTTCTATAATGGCTTCAAGTGAAAGTTTTATCATTTTAATATCAATTTCAGACATTCTCGGTATATCTATCAAAGGCTTTAATAAACCCTTATCTTTAAGATCTAAAACCTCTTTAGAGATATTTGACGCAAGATCACCAATCCTTTCAAGATCTGTATTTGATTTCAATATTGCAAGTATAAGACGTAAGTCAGCTGCAGCAGGCTGCTTGGTAACAAGTATCTTTGTACACTCATTGTCTATAAGTATTTCAAGTTTATCCAGTTTATTATCATTTTCGATAACTTCTTTTGCAAGATTCTCATCAAGCTCTTTAAGTGCAATTATTGATTTTTCAATAGCATCAATAACCAGATCAGCCATCTGCAATATATATCGCATAAGTTCACTAAGTTCCTGTTCTAAATGTGTAACCATTAATTTTCTCCCATTTGATTGACAAATCTTATCTATTTTTAAACGACTCAAAAGCTAAATATCATGATTTAAATTTAATCTATTTTAAGTATCGCAGTATACATTATAAAAATCAAGAAATTAAAAAAATTTAAACTAACCGAATTTGCCTCTTATATAATTTTCTGTCATCTGCATTGAAGGCTTTGTAAATATTTTTTCAGTTATATCTACTTCAATAAGTTTTCCCATAAAAAAGAAAGCTGTATAATCACTAACTCTAGCAGCTTGCTGCATATTATGAGTTACTATAATTATCGTATATTGAGTTTTTAGATCCTGAATAAGCTCTTCAATCTTTTGAGTGGAAATAGGATCAAGTGCTGATGCTGGTTCATCCATAAGAATGACTTCTGGCTCTATGGCAATAGTTCTTGCAATACAAAGTCTCTGCTGCTGTCCGCCTGATAACCTGTATGCGGATTCATGCAGTCTATCCTTAACTTCATCCCAGAGTCCAGCCTTTTTAAGTGAATCTTCAACAGTTTTTTCAATGATATATCTATCTTTTATTCCATTTATCCTTAAGCCATAGGCAATATTTTCAAAAATTGATTTTGGAAATGGATTCGACTTCTGAAAGACCATACCAACAGATCTTCGAAGTTCAATTACATCATAATTGTTCCCCATAATCGATACACCATCGAGTTTTATATCTCCTGTTGCTCTGGTATTGGGAATTATATCATTCATTCTATTTAAACATCTTAAAAAAGTCGACTTTCCGCATCCCGAAGGTCCAATCAATGCCATAACGGAATTCTTCAATATTTTAATATTAATGTCTATCAGAGCCTGTTTATCACCATAATAGAAATTTAAAGATTCTGCAATGATTTTAAAAGGAGTAGTTTCATTTTTATCAATCATATAATTATTATTCTTTTCAGTTTCTTTTTTTCCAGTTTTTTCTTCTAAAAAAGTTTTTTCGATGCTATCGCTGTTATTAGTATTTTCCATCATCTCTTTCCTTAATTATCTAATATATTACATTGTTTATTGCTTTTCATTAAGAGAATAAAATAATGAAAATCTTAAAAATATTAATCTCCAGAAAAATTGCTTTACTGTAATAATATAGACATTTACTAATTAAATTAATATAATTTTTCTGTAAAGAAATTGTTAAAAAAATTGAACAAAAATATATCAAAATTTAACATCCTTTTTATAATTTCTATATGAAATGCTACTAAATTTTTTGTGAGATGTAGAAATAGAACGCTTCCACATTATCAACCTTTTCTTGTTATAAGGACCATATATGGCTCATCTGTATTTTGGACTTTAAATTGGATTAAAATAAAAAAAATAGGAGTAAAAGATGAAACAAAAGAAAATTCTAATTTTCCTACTTTTGATTACTTTGGTAATCATTTCTTCAAGTTGTTCAAGGGATCAAGAAACTGTTGTTATTAAAGGTTCAACTACGGTTCTTCCAATAGCTCAGAAGGCTACAGAAGTATTTTATAAAAAAACAAAAATACCAGTAAGCCTCTCAGGAACAGGATCAGGTGATGGTATAAAATCTTTAATTGATGGAACATGTGATATAGCGAACTCATCTCGAGAAATTAAAAAGGAAGAGATTGAGCTTGCCAGTTCAAAGGGGATAAAGATAAAAGAGATAACTATTGCCTATGATATGATAGTTCCTATAGTTCATCCTTCAAATAAGGTTAATAATCTTTCAATCGAACAACTTAAAGCAATATATGATGGCTCTATAACAAATTGGAAAGAAGTTGGTGGTAATGATGAAAAAATAGTTGTTATTTCAAGGGATTCAAGCTCAGGAACATTCGAAGTATGGGAAAGTAAAGTTATGAACAAGACTGAAGTAAGAGCTGATGCCCTTTTGCAGGCATCAAACGGAGCTGTCCTCACTGCAGTAGCAAATAACAAAAATACAATAGGTTACATTGGTTTTGGTTATCTAAATAGCACAATAAAGATGCTCTGGGTTAACAACATTGAACCGACTATAGAAAATGGCAAGTCTGCCGTTTATCCATTGTCGAGAAAACTTTATATTTATGTAAATGAATCTAAAATATCTGGGCAAACTCAGAAATATGTAGATTTTCTCCTTTCAAAAGAGGGGCAGCAGATAGTAAAAGAGACAGGTTTTATTCCTATCTCAAAATAAATTCTTTCTGGATAAATAAGAAGTATGGAATTCAAATTCAATTGATTTGCTTTTCATTAAATTTTAAATACCGATAAAAAGATTATTGACTTTCAAGGTTTGAAACTTTTGAAGACTTTATAAAAACGCTACTTTCGTAGCGTTTTTTTATGCCAGTGTACCTCCTTGTAGTATTTACATGCGTCTTCTATAGTTTTCTCAAAATCAATGTATTTATGTGAAAATGTATCGATACTTTTTTTGTTTGAATAATAAGCCTTAAAACCACTTAATCTCCCATAACTTGCTGTTATAAGAGGTCTTTTATTTGTAAAGTTTGAGATAAATTCAAGTAAATGGCCACCCAGGAAAAGAAACACAGGCGGAACAGGGATGGCTAAAACTTTTTTATTTAGATATTTTCCACAGGTCTTCAAAACTGTGACATATGATATATTATGTCCGATGATAAGATATTTACCCCTATCTTCTGTAAAAGCAGCTTTTATAGCAATATCTGCAAGATCTCTAACATCAACTATAGCAAGACCACCACTAAAAGAAAAGAAAGCTGTTCCTGTAAGAACCATTTTATACACTTGGTTATGAGGAGTGTCAGGATTTGGATCCATAGGTCCCATTATTGAAGCAGGATTTAATATTATAGCATTTAAACCTTTATTGTTAATTGCATCCATGACATATTTCTCACCATCTCGTTTTGTTGTCATATAGTAAAAGTTCTCAGGCCAGTTAAACTTTGTCTGCTCATCTGCATAAGTGCCATCTTTGTAAAACCCAACTGTACCAACTGATGAAATATGCACAAGTCTCCTAATTTTATTTGTCAAACAAGCTTCAACAATATTTTTAGTCCCTTCTATATTTACCTTTACCAGCTTATCATAATCCTTTTTCCAGTATGATATTAAACCAGCTGTATGTATGACAATATCCTGATCTTTTAGAGCTTCTATCAAAAAATCTCTATCTGAAACATTTCCGTGCAAGATATGTATTTCAGCATATTTTAATATATCTTTTTCGTATCTATCATTCGGTAGTACAAGCGCAGTTATCTGATTTTCTTTCATTAAGCCTTTTTCATCAAGATGAGATAGAATGGTCTGACCTAGAAAACCTGTTGCACCAGTTATAAAAATCTTCATGTTACTCCCTTATTTTCTCCTTTTTATTTTTTTAAAATTAATAATCTTTCTTTCTTTTGTTTTAATTGCGAAGTGCTTTTTTTAAATATTAATCTTTTTTTGCTCCAGGTAAACAAATGTATCTGTAGCAATACCTAAAGCTGCATGAATAAGCCATGTATAAAGAAATGAACCAGTTAATAATGCAATAATACCAAAAATAAAACCACCAGCAAATGCTCCTAAAATCTCCTCAAAAGGATGCCCAATATGATAAATCGTAGAAATTATTGTCTGTATCGAAATTGAGATAATAATACCCTGGATGGAATAACCGGAGCAAGCCAGTAGATATTTTAACATATAGCCTCTAAAAATAAACTCCCATGCAAAATAATAGAATAAAAAGTAAAATAACTCAAAAATAAAAAAGTATTTAAAATTTTTAAGGCTTGATTTTGAAAATGGATAAAATTTGCCGGTTTTTTCAATACCTGATTTTGAGATTATCGGGGCAACAATTATACCAATAAGTGCCAGCACCAACCCCAACTTCCACTTACCAGAAGTCAACCCAAAAGCATTAAGTACTAGAACTGGATTAAATTTAACTTTATTTAACTTTAGACTTATAAAAAATACAATTACTGGTAATAAAAAAATAAGAATAAAGAAAGAAATAAAGTACAAAATATTAGGAAAAATATCATTTTTGCTTTTTTTACAGAGAATTTTGCTATTTATAAGATTGATCCTTGAAAAAAAAGTACATAGCAATGTAAAAGATAATGATAAAACCAAAAATATTATATGTCCATAATTTAATAGAATACTATTGTATTCTTCGGTCAAATTATTTTCTAAAATCATTCTGACAAGTGTCTGCACTTTTTTCCCCTTTTTTTCTACTACAGTTTTTCATTCATGCTTTTTTATTATGCATGCAACTTGTAAATATAAAATAAGATTATTTATCAAGATAATTCAGGCATTTTATTTTCGTAAAAGTTAATTACAAAAAAATGATTTATTTTGTAAATCGTAAATTCTTTTTTAAAAAAGGGAGACTTCCACTATTTTTTTCATAAAGATACCATTTTAATATCTTATCAAGTTCTTTCTCATAATTTGTTTCAGGTGTAAAACCGAGTGATTCAATAAGAGATGAAATATCATACGAGGTATTGGTTGTTATGCGTTTAATCCTGTAAGGGGTAATTTGAGGATCAAAAACTGGCAATATCCTGTATAAAATCAATAGAAAAAATGCTGCTATTTTTGCTACAAATATTGGAATATAGATTCTCTGCTTTTTCTTCATTTTTTGTTGAAAATATAAAAAAAACTGCTTCCAGGTTATTTGAATTCCATTTGTAACTACAAAGGTTTGATTATCGGATCTTTGATTATCAAGAGATTTTGCAACAGCTGTTACAAGAGTATCTACTGAGCAGAAAGGAAAAATATATTCTCCACTACCAACAATCATTGGAAAATTGTTAGAAATAGCATTTAAAATATGAAGACAGGAAGTCCTATCGTTAGGTCCATAAACATCAGCAGCACGTAGGATCGTCCACTTCACATTTTGTCTACCCAGATTTTCTTTAATATAGTCCTCGCTCAGTTTTTTATATTTAACATAAGGATTTTTAAGAAGTGAAATACCGGGGTTAGACTCTGAAATATTTAGCTTACCATAACCAAGAACAAGGGATGAAGAGATAAATATAAATTTACTAAGATTTTTTTGTTTAAGCACGACTTTCTCAACCAAATATTTTGTAATCATAAAAATATTCAAATAAGCTTCACTTTCAGTGGCATAATCACAAACATAAGATGCAGTATGAATAATAAAATCGTAATCATCACCAAAAAGACTTTCGTCAATCTCTTTTAAATCACAAAATATCAGATTTATCTTTAAATCTTTGAGAAATTTCAGATTTGATTGTTTTCTAACAACTCCATAAATGTTAAATCCATTTTGATAAAAATATTTTACTAAATTTGAACCAATAAATCCATTTGCTCCAGTAATTAGTATCTTTTGCATTTGTTTCTCCAAAAAAATAATTTAATAATTTAATGCTCTAGCTCAGGAAATGTAAAAGCATATTTTAATTTATATTTCATTTCCCTGGACTTTAGACTTTTTACTGCTATATAACATGCAAAAAAAATTAATTATCAATTCTTTCAATAAAACTATAAATATAAAACATTATGCATGTAAATTAGCTAAAAGCATCAAAATTCAATAGAAATATCACAACCTTTATTTCTCTTCAGGCCTTTATAATAACCTTGTTCATCAATATGTATCTTTTCATTCAGTTCTTTTGAATAGTTATTGAATGCTTCATCAACTTTATTTATCAAATTCTGATAATCTTGTTTAGTCATAGATTCTTTATGATAATCTTTCCACTTTATTGGAGGGAGAAAAGATAGTAT
>Ga0208695_1001349_pt1 | contig 20684 bp, 16 predicted proteins | sample AD_UKC111_MetaG_FD_184449 | JGI IMG/M metagenome (GOLD analysis project Ga0208695, IMG submission 184449) | Active sludge microbial communities of municipal wastewater-treating anaerobic digesters from Hong Kong - AD_UKC111_MetaG (SPAdes)... | ecosystem: Engineered > Bioreactor > Anaerobic >...
TTCTTCCCTTAAGACCTCAATCACTATTTTTGCTTTTTCTTCCGGTGTAAAATTTCTTCTCTTTTCCATAGTTCCATACTAACTTATTTTGGCCGTTTTGTCTGTCTTAATTTCTGGTATCATTATAGTATTCTCCTTCCATGTATCATTTTTCTATTTTCTTTCTACTGCAATAACTGCTTCAATTTCAACCAATTGGTTTTCATAACCCAGAACAGTAACACCCATTAATGTACTAGGTACATTATGTTCACCGAACTCACCGCTTATAACACTCCACACATCCACTAAATCTTCTCTATTTTGAGATGCTACTAAAATCCTTGTGTATGCAACATCTTCCAGTGAAGCACCGCATTCCTTCAATACTTTTTTTAAGTTTTCAAGGCATAATTTTGTTTGACCCGTATAATCATTTATCAAATCTACTTCTCCGTCTTTATTAATCGGGCAAGCACCTGCCAAAAACAATATATCCCATCCCTCAGGCACCTTGCTTGCATACGAATAATCTACTTTTGCTAGTTCTTCTGATTTTATTAAAGTAATTTTTTTAGACATATATAAACTCTTCCTTTCGTTGGTGCGTGACACCGCCTTGTAAAATTAATTATTCGTAAAGTAATTTATCAATATTTCTTTTATGTAGTTATATCTTCTTCCATAGGAATTTTCTATGAGGATTCATATTACATCCTCTTTAGACAAAGGCTTTAATTTATATTAGCACATCAGGGTAAAAAAGGCAATTGCCCAAAAAATCAACTAATAGCGCCGAATTGCTTTAATTCAAACCTTTTGACTGTCATATATGTGAAATAGATTGATAAAAAATAGTTCACAGTTAATATAATGTGATATAATAAACAAGACATCTAATAATATTTATAATTATAATTACTTGGAGGTTATGATGATAATTACTACTACACCTTCAATCGAAGGTAAAAAAATTGTGGACTATAAGGGAGTTGTTTTTGGAGAAGTTATTTCCGGTGTTGACTTTATAAAGGATTTCGCAGCAGGTTTAACAAATTTCTTTGGTGGCAGATCAGGCTCTTATGAAGGTGAGCTAATTGAGGCAAGGCAAAATGCACTCCGTGAAATGGAAATGAGAGCAAAAAACATGGGAGCAAATGCGGTTGTAGGTGTTGACATTGACTATGAAGTATTAGGTTCAGCAAACAATATGCTCATGGTAACAGCTTCAGGAACAGCAGTAGTCGTTGAGTAATATATTTTAATCATAAAAAAGCCAGAGCATATTGAACTCTGGCTTATAAATATGATGAACTTGATATTGTTCATTACAATTTAGTTTTATGGATATTGATCACATATTTTTATAGACTCGTTACAATGCATATTAGTTATTTTCTAAAATATACTTAACTGCATTTTGACCTGCTAATCTTCCGGATGTAAATGCCCAGCCTAATGCAACTCCCCCGTATTGAGCATAAGCATCTCTATTGGAGTATAAAACACCTGAACTATCATTACCAGCTGCATATACACCGTTCATCACGCTTATACCATCTTCTTTAAGAACATTCAAATTCGTATCTACATCTAATCCACCACATGTAGCATAGGCTACAGAACATGCATTAATTGCATAATATGGTCCCTTTTCCCCTAAGGATATAAGATTTTTAGCAGGTTTCCCAAAATCTTCATCAACACCGGTCTCGCAAAATCTATTGTATTTTTCAACTTCTGAAACCAAATTTTGAGCAGGCACACCAATTTTTTCTGCTAATTCTTCCAGTGTATCAGCTTTATAAACATAACCTTTTTCTATAGCTTTATCTAAAACCTCATATATTTCAGGAATAGGTATCCCTTTAGGATAACCCCCTTGGCCATATACTCGAGTAGAACTCATGTATGTACCTTTTTCTCCGGCAAATCCGTTTTTAGCTAAATCTGCAATATTATCCTCCCCATATATTGTAAACCAATCAGGACCGCTTTTCCAAAATTCAAAGATTCCTGCTTCATTGTAACATCTTTTTCCCTCACGTCCTACTTGCATAGCGGAACTGTTTAATCCCAAAATCATAGGTACATCGTTTAAAGACCATGTATTTTGCTTTCCTGTACGTTCATCGACACCATCTCTATAATGAACAGGATATTCTCTCAAAAATTGTGTTGTAGTTTTAAAGTGAATTATTGGAACCATATCTATATTATAAGTTCCTGCACCATTATCAATTGCAGATTGTATCATGTCACCTGTATTTTGTGACATACCCCATATCTTCCATGGTGCTTTTAACGGGTAATGCTCGTTGCTTAAATATTTTTCCTCCATTTCGGGATTTCCTGCAAAGCCACCAGTTGCTAATATTACGGCTTTAGCATAAATAATATACTCTGTCCCATCATATCCGGATGCCTTTACTCCAACGACCTTATCTGCCGTGTCATCATAAATCAATTCATATGCGTTAGTTTCAAGCATATATTTGCCGCCCATTTCAGTAAAATCCTTAACAATATTGTCAAAGTAGCTGCCTACAGCTTCAGATCTGAAAGGAATATCTTCCTTTCCATAGTCCCTGCCTTCCTCTCTATTTGAATGATAAACATATTGATATTTTACCCTCCATGTATTTTCACCAAATCCGGGCAGCGGGTTATTTAGCAGGAATCCATGGTCAAAATAAAGCCAATCAATAGTTTTTCCGGATTCTTCCAAAAATAGTCTAACCAAATCTTCTTTAGCGTCACCTTTAGCAAAGTTATTTATCCAATCATCATAAAGGCTTTCTACTTCTGTATAGTCCTCTCCATTGTTAAATGCTTCTTTATATCTGGGTGCATTTATACCAAATGGCTCTCCGCAATTTGCTGCAGTCCCTCCATATTTACCGGCTTTATCTATTGCAAGCACACTAACAGGGACACCCGCAGCCTTTTGAGCTTCTGCTGCGCTTGTTGCAGCCGCACATCCGGCTCCACCCATACCAACAACTAAAACATCAACATTTATGGTTTCTGTAGTATCAGTTTTCTTAGCAGTAGTTTTATAGAAGTTCTTAATTGCCGATTCATCTGTTCCAGCTGCTAACAGAGCTTTTTTCAGTGCATCTTCTGTTGCTGCTTTTATACCATTGCTTGAACCTGTAGCACCGGTAATACCATCAACGCTTATCGATTGATGTTCAATGATACGAGGAATCAATTTATCCTCTGCCGCCTTCAAAATTAACGGTTCCTCTCTATTAATATCCTTATCAATTACTTCGATTTTTAGTAATTCTTTATCGCTAACAGTAACATTAACACGAATTGGTTCAATCCAATCAAATCCCCAACCTTCCCCTGTATATGTTCCTGGTTTCATTACAACACTTGGAATATCACTTAAAACCCCAGCCTGTATCAGTGTGTCTTCAACTGCTAACCCTTATGTGTGGCAGTATAAGTAGTTTCTTGTTTTGTTGCTGGTTCTTCTTGTACTGTTGCAGGTTCTTCTTTTGGAGAACATGCCAGCAATCCAAGTACCATAATGAATACTAATAAAGATGAAATTAACCTTTTGAAATGTACTTTCATTCCTCCACCATCCTTTTTAAAATAATAAATATTTATTGTCTAAGTGTCATAACCGGCTACATGAAACAGCGCAATCGTTTGCCCTTGCATTATATTTCGCCTTATTTCATAGTTTAGGACAACATTGCCTATTAACATTATATATAAATTAATCTTATATAGTATTGAATACTTTTCCCTAATAATCGACAAAAAAAGACATTTCATTTAAAAGATCCTGACACTATCTTGTGCCAGGCACCTTGCTCGGCTATATCTATTATTTTTTTACTTACCTGCCGTTAAGTTTTCCTTTCTTATTATAACTTCCTATAATTGCCGTTATGGTACTTACGGTTACACCTATTATCAGGGAATCAATTCTTATATTTAAAAAATTCTCACTGATTAAAAAGGCTCCAAACCCTGTTACACTTGACAAGATAGCATACTTACTGTCCATTTTCCCCTTAAAAAACAAGGCGTAAATCATGGGAACCAGGAGTACCGCTGCCCTTAATCCCATTGACATGAAGCCCCATTTTAAGACTGCCGACTTTAAATTTCCAAGGGTAAATAAGGCAGATACAATTAAGGAGATAAGTATTACAATTCTTGTAACCAAGAGCTCTTTTTTACTGTCTGCATTTTTATTTATATACTTTTTATATATATCCTTTGTAATAATTGTTCCAAAACCTAAAGCCATGCCGGCACCGGTGCCTACCAAGGCTATAAATAAGGTTGCTAAAATACCTCCCCCGATTAGGGGCGGCATATTATTGATGATAAAAAGAGGAAAGGCCTGTCCCGAATCAATCATCGGATAATTCATCTTCATATAATATCCTATCAAAATACCGCCTATGCCAATAGGAGGTATCAGGGCTGAGCTTATGAGGGCGCCCTTTATGGATACGCTGTCGCTTTTACCCGATAATACAGCCTGGACATAGGTTTGAGTAGATAAAACCCCAAAAACGACAGATAAAAATGCTCCCCCGTCTATTCCTATTCCTCTTGAAAACAAATTGAAATACTGATTATGAGGGAGTGTATTATATATATCAGAAATCCCGCCCGATAGTTTTAATGCTAATACAGCCCCTGATATAACCGAAATATATATTAGTATAAGTTTTATAACTCCCAAGACTCCGGTACTTATTACTCCGCCGAATATTACATATGAGGCCATTAAAATGACGCTGATGATTGCACTGGCTTCAGGTCCTAAACCAAACATGGATGACAAGAGTGCATTAGCTGCCAAAATTTGTGCAACAATATTAAGCATAATTCCCAAGGACGCCAGTACCGATGTAATTATACCTGATTTTTGGCCATATTCTTCGCTTATTATCTGTTGAATCGTGTTGCATTTGTTTTTTCTTAAAGGTTTTGTAAATATTATACCTAAAACCAGGCACCCCACACCTGCTCCAAGGGTAAACCACCATGCAGACAAGCCGTTGGTAAAAGCAAGCTGGGCAGTTCCTATGGTAGAGGAGCCTCCAACCAAGGTGCCTATTATTGTACCTGAAACCAATGCAGCACCTGCATTATAGCCCCCGGTGGAAAAATCCTTCGCATCCTTTACCTTCCTGCCCGTATAAATTCCAGTAAATATAATTAATGATAGGGTTATAATACTACCTATAATATGAAATGATGAAACCTGTCCCATTTATTAGCTCCAATATAGTTTTTATTCAGGTTAATGACAAACATCTTATGTAATCCTGAGCATAAGCCAATGATCCCATGGGATCCTTCGGGCTAAAGCCCTCAGGATGACACAAGGATGAGGGCCTACGGGCTAAAGCCCTCAGGATGACATAAGAGTGAATTATGCCGCAATTATCATTGCGGCATATTATACTATACGGGAATTTCTATGTCAAGTAGCGGGGGATATTGCTGGCAGCCAAATACATCTCCTTCTCCCGGGCTTCCGCTTGGCTGAAGTCTTTTTATAGTAAATTTTATTGCAAATCCGGGATCAAATTCTACAAAGTCTGTAATCCTGTCAATATCAATATTATAAAGCTCAGCTATAAACTTTTTGTTAAGTATCTTGCTGTTTTTTACTAATTCATAGTTTTCTTTGTCTCTGAAAATTATATCAAATGTTATCCTATCGGTTCCAGCATTTTTGCTTCTTATTGTTTTTGCTAAATCTACCAATTTTATCGTCTTCATTGCGCCACCTACTCCCCTATTTCTATAAGCTTAACATCAAATAATTCTAAAGGATCATCCACTTCAACCGTGTGATTTAGTGACCACCTGTATGCAGGTGTAGCCCGTAAAACTTCATCGACTATGAAGGCAGCTGTACCGGCTGTACCTTTTACTTCAGGTAACCTTGCATAGAATAATTGCCTTAAACCTGTCATGGTTACTTCTTCTGCAACTTCCTTTTCCGGTGCAATTCCTTGAACTACAATACAAAGCTCGTGAGATTTAATCTCTTTAACAGGCTCCAGATCACCCATTACACCATTTTTGCCATATATCCTGTAATGCAGTTCATAGCCTTTATCACCAAACTTCTCTTTTACCTGGTCCCTGGCCAATTCTATAACCTTATCGATATTTTTGATTGTATACGGGTCCCTGATGCCGGCTATTCCTATGTACATTTCTCCTATTTTTGTTGATCCTTCTAATTTAACCTTGATTTTGCCTTCAATAGGAATATATTTTGGATTAGTGATTCTTGTGGTTTTTTCATCAAACTGCTCATATACGCATTCTGACATATCCAGCATACCACCGGCAAAATATTCATAATATGGATTTGATCTTTCATACATGGCATGGCCGGCGACGGAAGCTACAGTGCATCTTTGCCACGGAGCCATTGCTGTAACTTTTACATCATCTTTTGTTATCGTACCTATAATGCTTTCTTTCGCCCCATAGGGTTCTGCGCAAAATGAAGCACATTCCAATACTTTTCCTGCGTAATATGAAACATTTTCCGGGAATCCTTCATATATGGCAGGTGCGGCAAAAATCGCAATGTCCGAAGACCTCCCGCCTATTATTACGTCAGCACCCATTTCCAATGCCTTAATGTAAGGGTGTACCCCGGCAACAGCCACTATTCGTTGAGTGCTATCTAATTCCTCAAGAGTCAGATTCGTTCTTGAATCTAAGCCTTCAATTATACTGCCGCTTTCCATCTTTTTTCTAAGATATTCTTTATCAACTTCCGAATAGAAATAAGCCAATTTAAATTTTGGTAAATTATGTTCTTTTGCTAAATCTTTTATAATCTGAACATACATGTCAACTCTGCTGTTAGTCCCGGTATCTCCTGCCGACCCTATAATCATAGGAACATTTTGTTCTCTTGATGCTAACAGCATTAGTTCCAGGTCATGTTTTTGCCAAACATATAAACTTACGCTTTTGTCTTCTCCAAGAGGTCCCGGTCCTATATCATCACTACCGGAATCACTGCAATAGTAATCCGGCTTTGTTTTTGCACCTATCCAAAAACTTTCTTCTTTTGTTGGGGAAAAACCTAAGTGCCCATTAGGACAAAGTATCCTAAGCTCTTTTTTATTCATTTAATGCCTCCAATATTGTAATATTAATTCTACAATATATTTAGCAATAAACGTGCCAAAGAATAACATTGCCTATAATGTGCAGTTTTCAGTCTATGCTTGTAAATAGTGTAAATATTTTTGACAGTTATAATTTAATCGCAAGTTTTAATTGTAATATTCTTTAACTGTCCAGATTATAGTCTTTTAACTTATTGTACAGGGTCTGGCGCTTTATACCCAATACATCTGCGGTCTTGGTTTTATTGCCGTCGTATCTTTTCAAAGTGTTTTCTATAATCATTTTTTCATATTCAGCCAAGGTCTTTTCTCTCTTTACATTATTCTCGTCTGCTTGTTCTAATCCTGTTAGCTCCTTGGGAAGATAGTCTTTATGCAATATTTCATCATCATTAGCTACTAAAACCGCACGTTCTATTACGTTCCTTAATTCCCGCACATTTCCCTTCCATTCATAGTCCATTAAATAATTCATTGCTTCAACATCAAAATATTTAATATTTTTGTTATATTCCTTTGAAAATTCATTTAAAAAAGTTTCAGCCAAAACAGGAATGTCATCTCTTCTGTCTCTCAAAGGAGGAATGTATAAGTTAACGACATTTAATCTATAATATAAATCCTCTCTAAAATTTCCTTTTTCAACTTCTTCGCTCAGATTTTTATTGGTTGCGGCTATTATTCTGACATCCACATTTATTTTTCTTTCCGAACCTATTCTGTATATTTGCTTTTCTTGCAATACTCTTAAAAATTTAACCTGGGCATGTAAGGGAAGTTCTCCGATTTCATCCAGAAATATGGTACCTTTATCAGCCAGTTCAAACTTGCCCTTATTTGTATGATCGGCCCCGGTAAAAGAACCTTTTTCATGTCCAAACAGTTCCGACTCGATCAAATTTTCCGGTATTGCCCCACAGTTAATTTCAATGAAGCTGTTGTTGGCCCTGTTGCTTTTCTTGTGAATGTAATTAGCTATAACGTCTTTCCCGACACCGCTTTCCCCGGTTAACAATATATTAGCTTTGCTGTTTGCCACCCTGTTAACCATATCAATAATTTTTTGCATGGCCTCGCTTTTGGCAATTACTCCGTCATAATTGTACTTCCCTTCAACCCTTCTTCTCAGGCTTCGGTTTTCTTCTTTTAGTTTTCTTAATTTTACTGCCTTTTCTATTGTAAATATTAGTTCATCTGTTGAAAAGGACTTTTCCACATAATCAAATGCCCCCATTTTCACTACCTTAACGGCTGCTTTTATATCCGCATATGCAGATATAAAAATTGTTTCAATTGAAGGGTCAATTTCCAATGCCTTTTGCATTAACTCTATTCCATCCATACCGGGCATGCGAAGATCGGTAACCATAATATCAATAATATTGTTTTTTATAATATGAATTGCTTCAAACCCGTCCTTAGCGGTAAAAACATTGTAGTTTAAATTATTTAAAATAATTTTTAAAGTTTCTCTTATGGATTTTTCATCATCAACAATTAAAATATTAATATTCATACCTGCGTTCCCCCTCCAGTGGAATGGTTAAAGTAATCTTTGTCCCTTTTTCAACACTGCTTTCAACGTCAATATGGCCTCCTGAACTCTTAACAATATTAAATGCCACATATAAACCCATACCGGTACCCTGTTCTTTTGTAGAATAAAACGGATCAAATATTTGATGAAGATCTTTTTTGGGAATCCCTTTACCAGTATCTTCAATAGTAATTATTGCATTTTCAGTATTTTGGGTACCGCTAATGGCAATAAGTCTTTGGTTGGATTTTTCATTCAAATTTATTGCATCAATTGAATTTAATATAAAATTTATAAGAACTTGTTTTAAATTATCCTTATAAAAGGGCAGAATAATATCGTCATGAGTTAAGCTAACCCTTGTTTTAATATCACTTTTCCTTAGGGTGTAATTCAGCAATATTAAAACTTCATCTACAACTTCCTTTAAATTGCAATAGCCTATTGATGAAAAGCTGTTTTTCCCCATATTAACAAAGCCTTCCAACACCCTGTTCAGTCTCTCGCTCTCTTCATTTATTATTTTTAATAAACTTTTCATTTCATCATTTTCATCCCTGTCGGCATATTTACTGAGCAGGTATTCGCTTGCATTCCTTATCGGAAGAAGAGGGTTCCTGATTTCATGGACTAAACCAGCTGTAAGCCTGCCTAATGCTTCGAGCTTGTCCGACATTGCTATACGGCTTTGAAGGTTTTCAATTTCAGTATTGTCTCTAAAAATACATATGCAGCTTTTTATATTTCCTTCTTCATCATTCATCAGGGAAGTACTGAGCCGTACCCTGATTACTTTTTCATCTTTCCTGATCATGATTCCCGGCTCTTCAAAATAAATTTTTCCTTCATTAAAACTCTTATATAAAAATTTTTCCTCATTATCCAAAATCAAATGTTCTTCTAGAAGGTTACTGCCGACTATTTCTTCAAATTTAAAGCCGGTAATGCTTTCTGCGGATTTATTCAACTTGATAATATTGCAGTTTTTATCAACAACTATAATACCGCTGTTTACATTATCAAGTATCTTATTTGAAAATCTTTGGGTTTCGGTAATATTATTATTTAATTCCAGTAAGACTGCTGCCTGTGATGCAATAATATTAATCATTTGTACATCATAATCATCATATTGTTCCGGTTGTGAATTTGAAATACTTAAAATACCTATTGCTTTGTCACCGACAACCAAGGGTACCGCCAAAAAGGAACGAATAAGAGGGTCTTCGTCACAATATTGCCTTACCTGGATTTCTTTATTTACTAATACATCATTAATAAGAATCGGGGTCTTATTCTTGGCAACCAAGCCGACTGCCCCCTCGCCTACCTTAAAAGGCATTCTTTTTTTTAGTTTTTCAGTATCAGAGCCAAGACAGGAAACAATTTCCAAGATATTGTCCTTTTCATTTATTTTATAAATAACTGCCATGTTAAAGTTAATGAAACTTTTTATAAATCCAAATATTATTTCTGCCGTAGTTTGAAAATTAGTTGACTTGCTTATCTTATTAATTGTATCGGACAAAAGGTTCAAATGCATACTTCTGTTATTTTTTTTCATTGAGTCACCCCCTTTTAATATATAGTAACATATTGATCAATTTTTCTCAAATAAAATAAACCCTATCACATTATACTTTTGTGATAGGGTTTCATATTAAGTTTAAAACGGGCCGTAATTAATCATTTGGGCTATTGCAACTAATACAGCTCCTGCCACGCTCAGTATAATATTTAACTTCAAAACATGCTTGAACCAAATGTTATATGGGATATCTGCAAATACTAAATAATAAATCATTGCCGGCCACAACATGTTGGTGATACCATCGCCAAACTGGAAAGCCAGAACGGCTGTCTGCCTTGTAATGTTCAAAACATCTGCTAAAGGAATCATGATAGGCATAGTTGCCGCTGCCAGACCGCTGCTTGACCCAATAAAGAAGTTCAAGAATGATTGTACTATAAACATTCCTATGGCTGCTATAGAAGAACCCAATCCCAGCAAAGGTTGTGAGAAGCTGTAAACTATGGTATCAAGTATCATTCCTTCTTCAAGAATAATTACTATTGCTCGTGCAAAACCTACTATCAGAGCTCCATAGGTAACACTTTTCATTCCCTTTGTAAATTCTCTGGCAATTTGGTTCGGATTATACCCGGCTATGAAACCGGCTAAAATTCCAAAACCTAAGAATAAAGCTGATAATTCTGTTGTGTACCAGCCATACTTTATTGCACCAAATACCAAGAATCCTAAGCATACCAGGAAAGTTAGCAGGACTAATTTATGTTTTGTTGTAAATTCTTTAACGTCCATGAGTTGGAAATCGCTTTCGTCTCTTTGACCCTGATATCCATATAATACACTTTGAGTAGGATCATTTTTAACTTTCTTTGCATAACCCAAAATAAACCAAAGACCTATCAGGAAAAATACTATGTAGCAAACAATACGATATCCCAATCCGGAAAACAGTTGGAGTTCGGCAATACTTTGGGCAACTCCTATTGAAAACGGATTTAAAAATGCCCCTGCAAACCCAATCCAGGCAGCAGTTCTCACAACATGAAATCCAACCATTCTGTCATAACCTAAAGCCAAACACATGGATATCCCTAAAGGAATAAATGGTATGGTTTCTTCCGCAAAACCGAAAACAGCTCCCAGCATTGTAAACAGGAAAGTCACAAATATCAATAAGGGCGTATCCTTGCCTTTCATCTTTTGAACCAGGTAAATAATAGCTGCATCCATTGCACCTGTGCTTCTGATAAGCTCAACCGTTCCTGAAATAATGAAAATAAAGGCAATAATACCGCCGGAAGCAGAAATGCCTTTTGGTATCGCTTTAAGCATACCAAATATATTTACTGACTTATCTTCTACATAATGAAACGATTGCGGATCAATAACAGTTCTGCCTGAAGCCGGATCCTGTACCCTCTCATAGCTGCCTGAAGGCACGATCCAGGTTAAAATCATGCATACAAGTATTAAGGACAAAATAATTACATAAGAATTAGGATTCTTCAATCCCTCAATAAAACTGTTTTTCTTGGTTTTTTCAGTCATGGCAACCTCCTTTTTTACATTTTTCAATAAACTTTTCAAAAACCAGTTCAGCCCTTTTATCCCCCCATAATAATTCCTCCGGGTGGAATTGAGTACCAACTATAAATGCATCAATGCTTTCGACAGCTTCTATAACCCCATCATTTGCTACGGCAGTTGCTATAAAATTGTCAGGTACCTTTTCAACCTTCTGGATATGAAAACTGTTCACATCCCATTTTTTGTCATTTACTATACTATACAGAAAACTGCCTTCCTTAATCGAAACCTCGTGCCAGGGTTTACCGCCGTAAATATTCTGCTTATGTCCGTCAACTACACTTGCTGACAGTGAACCGCCAAAAACTTCAATGATCATTTGAAAGCCCCTGCAAATTCCTAAAATGGGCTTATTAGCTTCTTTTGCTGACTTAAGCAGTTTGGCTTCAAAATCATACCTGGTTGGTTGTTGTTCCTTTAGGCCCGGCAGATCATCTTTTGAAAACTTTTTAGCATCTCCTCCGCCGGTAAATAAGATTCCGTCAACACTGGCAAGGATTTCATCAATATCGTCATGATCTACCTGTGGGATTAATATGGGGATACCGCCCGCGGAAATTATAGCTTCAATGTAGGTTCTGCCTACATAATTATAACCACGACTTTCTATTGAATCGCCCCATGTCTCAACACTCCATGCTGTTGTAACACCTATTTTAGGTTTATCCATCTATTTCCTCCTTTTGCTTTATTTAATTATGTATTTTGCAAATTTAATGCCAATTTATCTATATAATTATTCGTAGTCATAAATTAAGAATTTTTGATAACCTTTTCCACAATAAAATACCAAATGCTTATATAGCAGTCAATTTTTTTGACATTTAAATATACTTACATATTTTTATATGTAAAAATTATAGATATTAAAAAAGAAACCGCAAGGTTTCTTGTTAATGACAAACCCTCTTGTCATCCTGAGCGAAGTGAAGGATCTCATGTGATCCTTCGGGCTAAATCCCTCAGGATGACACTATATGGGGTATTCATGTCTTTAATTAACCCCCTGCCAGGAGATGTATTATTTGAACATTATCGCCGTCATTAATTATAGTTGTTGCATAATCTTCCTTTTCGATGTGTTTACCGTTTACTTTAACTATTATTTTAGGGAAGGTGAAACTTTTTTTCTCTATAATTTTTTCTACTGTCAGCCCTTCTTCCCAGGGAAAATCCCTGTTGTTTAGTTTGATAATATATACCACCTCCGCATGATCATGGGGACGGGGTTTTGCACCCTGTCCCTTGTCTTATATATTATTGCAGGTCTTTGATTACTTCTATCAATTCAGGAAGTTCCATATCCAGGTATTTTAGGTGTTCCAATGTGGGGACCCCGTTTGAATTCCAGCCCCTTCTTTTATAGACGGCATCTATAAGCTTTTCATACTGCTTTTCTCTATACTCTCTTAATACCGCCATTTTTTCTTCGGTAGTCTTGCCTTCCGGATCATAACCGATTAACTCTTTAAGCTGCTTGTCATACCTTTCCTGCCTTGATTCATATTCTTCCTTTGTTACCGGACCCATTGAGCGATATGGAACTCTGTCATCTTTTCTTAAACCCTTACCCATTCTTATGTTAAAAATTCTCTGGAAGTTATAAACCCTTTCAGATTCTTTTATCATGTCATCAACGGTTAATTTCTTGCCAGTGACACCATATACAACATCAAGATAATTTTGTACATGTTCAGGCACTTTTGCAGGCTCATCGGTATATTTATTGTCGGCTGGAACAATATCATTCCAGGGAAGCTTGCAGAAACCATACAAGCCGAACCAGGTTCTAAACATAGGAAAGTAATGAAGAGCTTCTGCCTTATCTTCAAAGGTTGGTATTTGATTGTTTACCATATCCATGAAAATCAGCCATGCTTCATCGTGCTGAGGTCCTTTGTTGGTTAAACCGTATCCTCCCTGCTGGGCCAGGGATTCCTTCGGGTTGTATTCGGAATACTCGAGGCCTTTTTGCTCCATTCCTATATCAAATAAGAATTCTTCATCGGCTCCGTACTTTTCAACGAATAATTTTTTCATCCTGTGAACTCCCTGACCTACCACTGTTCCAAAGCCTTCTCCCTTAGACATTTGGTGCAGGAGTTCAACTGATGCATAAAAGTTGCCGAAATTCAATTCTAAACCACCTGTTATTTCCTTGTTGATAATTCCCCTTTCATAGCACTCCATTGCAAAAGCTGTCGCAGTTCCAAATGAAATTGTATCTATTCCATAGGTATCACAATAGAAGTTTAATTCCAAAATATGCTCCGGGTCAAATATAGCGCAATTTGCCCCTAAGCCTGCTGCATTTTCATATTCTGGACCATCCACGGTAACCCTGTGTCCCTTATAAGGTCCTGTTTTAATAAGGAAATTATCTGCAGCTTTGGCACAGGACATTGAACACCCGTACCAGCAGCCGTCCTGAACTCCCTGGGTCAAATATTTTTCAATAAATACCGTGGATTTGATTTTTTCCGTGTCCGGATGGCAACCATACTGGAAATTCATAACAGGAAGCAAATCATAGGCATCCATTATCTCAATAATATTTGCCGTACCTATTTTACGCATATTGTTTTGCAAGTGGTCCAAATCATGAACTTCCTTATGATATTTTATTCCGGTTTTGTTTATTATGGACTGATCAAATGGATTGTTTAAATTGCCTTTTACTCCGCTGAGTTTTACAACTAAGGCTTTAAGCTTTTTATTTCTGAATACGGTTCCTATTCCGCCTCTGCCTGCTTGTTTTAGTCTTGTTACTTTTCTCCTGGGGTCATAGAAGGTGAAATTTAAAATTCCAAATCGTGAATGTTCGGCCCCGCTTCCTGCAGTTACAACAGCTACATTTCTTTTGTCAGCTTCATTGTCCGCATACATTTCGGTAAGCTGCTCTCCCAAAACATGAGCATCAAAAGCCTCCAGGGGTGCCTCTTCAATTGTTACAAGGCCCTTATTCCCGTCAATATATACTATCACATCTTTATCAGATTTGCCTTGTATTTCAAGAGCGTCCCAGCCTGAGAATTTCAAAAGGGGTCCGAAATATCCGCCTACATTTGAATCTATGGGAATATCCGTCAAGGGCGAAATACTGCATACCAATGATTTTCCTGCGCCGGCATATTGAGTTATACCGCAGGCAGGACCCCCCGAAATAATTATTTCATTTTCCGGGTCATCCCACTTAGTTTCGGGAGTCGTTGCATTCCAAAGATACCAAAGGCCAAAACCCTTTCCTCCAACAAATTTTTCTTTCATCATTTGGGTTACCGGCTTTGAGCTTATCGTATTGTCAGAAATATTAACATACAGCGTCCTGTTTGTATATCCTTTGTCTATCTGTCCCGGTTCATACTTATATTCGGCTAAGACTTTATGATTCTCTTTCATTTTAGTAATATCCATTTCGTCCTCCTACCTGTTAAAAATCTTATCTAAAGGCATTTCTCTTGCTTCTTCATCGCTTCTTTCAGCTGTATATATTGCTCCCGTAGGGCATTCCCTGGCACATAATCCGCATGCAATACATTTAAAAGGCTCAATATAATCATCATGCTGCCTCATGGACAAGAGAGGGCAAAATCCCACACACATAAAACAACCAACGCAAATTTTCTTATCAATTCTCACCACACCCAACTTGTCCCTTTTTATTGCCATAACGGGACAAATGTCGATGCATTCTCCGCACTGATTACAAACATTTATTTCAGGGCTGTCCTCTTTTTTGATTTGTATGCATGACTTTTCAGGATTATCCTCTTTAAAATATGTTTTAGAGCAAATGCTTTCGCAAGTACCGCACTGGATACACTTACTCTCGTCTTTAGCCAAATATTTCATAAAAACCTCCTGTTGTATGTCATCATCAATAATATTTCAATATTTAATAGTAGGTTATATTATATAATGATTTTTGATTTATTACAATTCTTATAGTAATAATAATATATTTATCTTAAATATTAACATATTTATTATTGAAAAACAAATTGCATTTCCCAAATTTTTTATTTGATTACAAGATTGATTGTATTTTTTAGTGTATATGCTATAATATTCTAAATGTTCCATGGCTTGAATTCATAGGAGGTAATTCATGTATAAAATAAGTCATTTCGCAAATATGACAGGATTAACCCAGTCAAAGGTCCGGTTTTACGAAAAATACGGGTTGCTTAAAGTTCACAAAGAAAACAATGGTTACAGGTTTTTCACAAGATGGGATGCCTTTAGAGTAAATGCCTTTCGAAGTCTTTTAGAATATGGATTTACAATTAAAGAAGCTGTTCAAATCATAGATAAAAAACAATCCGGTGACATATTTATCAATTCTTTAGAAAATAAAAAAGAAGAACTGCAAATACAAATTAACATTATGAACAGCCGAATGAAAAAAATAAACAAAGCACTTTCCTTATTAAATTCGAAACCTGATAATAACTTTAGAATTGAATTTATGGAAGATTACCTTTATGTTTTAGCTTCAAACGGAATAGATTTCTCCATATCAAATGAAAACAAAAAAGAACTTAAATGTTTTGCCGATGTAATGCCCATAGCCGCCTGCGCCAGAATAATAAAAAAAGATGAGCTGATAGCAGGCAGCAATTCTATTAACCCCAGCTATTGCTTTGCGCTTCCCGTATCTGAAGAACCCTTGCTGAAGAAGTGTGATAACAGAAAAATAAAACGTATAGAATTAGGAAAATGCGTCTACTATCAGCGCAAGGTATCCAGAAGCAAAAGCCAGACTATAGAATCCTATCATGATCTTTTCGAATATTTGAACAGGTATAATCTTCGTATAAGAGGAGATGTCATACTCTTTCCAACCTTTCTTAACCTTGATGAATATGGAAATGATATAGAAATCTTATATGTCCCTATCGAAGGTTGATAATTTTTTGTTTTTTCCTCTTGACTCTAAACTATGTTCATAGTTTATACTCCAAACTAAGTTAAAATATTACCAAGGGTATAGGAGGAAGAAATGAAAAGAATCAAAAATTATCTTAGCCTATTGCTTGCTTTATTAATGATTATTACAATGGTCAGCGGATGCAGCACCACTCCGCCGGCAAGTCAAGAGCCGCCTGCAGTTCAGCAGCCTGAGCAGCCGGAACAGCCGGAAGAACCTGATAATGAAGAACAAGAACCGGCAACACAATCATATAAAGCAGGCACCTACTCGGAAAAAGTTTATGGTTATCTGTCCTACCTCAATGTAGAAACAACTTTTTCTGATACAAAAATAACAGACATTAAAATAACAGAACATAATGAAACCCCGGAATTAGTATCAATGGTAGAATCTCAAGTAATAAAGAGTATCATTGATAATCAAAGCCTTGGTGTTGACGTTGTAAGCGGTGCAACCATGTCAAGCATGGCAGTTATCAATGCGGTTTCTAAGTCAGTAGAAAAAGCCGGTGGAGATGTAAGTGCCTTAAGAGCAAATAAGGTTACAAAAGAAGCCGGACCTGACGAAGAATATACAGTTGATGTTGTAATTGTTGGTTTGGGCGGTTCCGGTTTCATGGCAGCACATAACGCAGCAGCCCAAGGGGCAAAAGTAATGGCTGTTGAAAAAGGTGCTTCAATTGCAGTAACAAACGGTTTAAGAGTATCAGGTCCTTTTGCTATTGATACTCCCGTATTAAGAGCTCAGAATTCCAAACTTACCGTTGACAAAGCATTTTTCCACATGATGAATTATTCAAAATGGTCCGTAAATGCGCCATTAGTAAGGAGATGCCTGGAAACCTCTTCTGAAGCGGTAACTCAAATGATGGAAATGGGTTATGAATTTAAGGAAGCAAACTTTAGATTTGAAACTCCTTTCAAAGGCGAATACGGCGGATTCCACCTGATATTAACCCCCTACTCTGACAGAATTAATATTTGGGAAAAAACCTTAGAAGAAGATGGGGTTGAAGTACTCTTCAATACAACAGGTAAAAAGCTTATAACAGAAGGCGATAAGGTTGTTGGTATTGAAGCACAGAAAAGAGACGGAACAAAAGTTACCATTTATGCAGATGCAGTTATCTTGTCAACAGGTGGTTTTATAGGAAACAGACAAATGATTGCCGAGCATTTCTCAGGTGCAAAATTTAACCCGGCCGGAGGGTCTTTGAGCACAGGCGATGGTATCAGAATGGCACAAGAAGTAGGAGCCGTAATTGATAAAACTTTTGGCCTTTGCGGAAATGAATACGGCGGTACAAATACCAAGGCGACACGAAGTGCAAAACAAGATAAATTTGACCAAAATACAGCCTTTAAGTTTGGTTTCTACGGTGCATTGAACGTTGATGCCCAGGGTAACCGCTTCATGGACGAAGGAAAGCTGGTAGATTATCCCATGTCCTATGGAAGTGAACCTATTATGCGTCATAGTCCTTTTTACGCAGTTGTAGACCAGGCATATGTAGATGCCATGAGAGAAATTGGTTTATATGAATATACGAGAGCTAAAGGGGCTCCTGATGATTGGGTAATAGGAGAATACTTCAAAGGCAGGGTATTAACTAATCTTGACGCTGATATAGAAGAAGGCATTAAAGAAGGATGGGTTTATAAAGCGGATACGATTGAAGAACTTGCAAAATTCTTTGGAATGGAAAACTTAAAAGAAACTGTTGACAAATACAATGAACTTGTTGCCGCCGGATTCGATTCACAGTTCGGAAAAGAGCCCATGTATTTATCACCTATAACCGAAGCTCCTTTCTATATAGTTCAAAATGAATTCAGTGCATGGAGCACAATTGGTGGAGTAAGGGTTGATGAAAACTTAAGAGCTTTAAGAAGTGACAATAAACCAATACCCGGTTTGTATGTAACCGGTTCAGATGCAGGAAGCTTGTACAGCACTCCATACTACGATGTTCCCGGAACATTCTATGGTCTTGCCATAGCATCAGGAACAATTGCGGGAAAAGAAGCAGCTGCATATGCGTTAGGTAACTAATAAATAATTATTGATGCATGGTTCCTATATTTTAGGTACCATGCATCTTTTTATCCTCTAAGTAGTCAAAAGCATTATCATGACATTTTTATACTACTCCCTGTTTGTATAAAGAAATGTTTCCTATTCCAAGTGCAACATAGTTTGCCATTGTATTAAAATCAAAAACGGGCAATCCCGTAACTTCTCTGATTTTCTGCGCAAATGGGGGAAGGTCTGTACATTCTAAAACAATAGCTTTAATATTTGCATGCTCAGAAAGTGCCTTTTTTGCCGTGTCTATTATTTCATGCTCAACAATCTCCATATCAATGGCTTCTTCCGGCTTATCAAATATTTTGCCCCATTCACTTGCATCTTCAAGTCCATATACATATACATTCATATCATCAGTTATTCCACAAGCCTGCAAATGATCTTTTGTCAAAGATGCTTTATTTGCAGTTATTACAGCTACTCCGTTTTTGGTTCCGACAAGATTTTGAACAAAGGGAACCTGTAAAAGGGCTGATGAAAATACCGGAATAGATAGTGCATTTGCCAATTCTTGTTGGAAGATTGCATTAAATCCACAACTTGTTGCAATCGCCTTAATACCTTCCTTCTCCAAGTTCTTACCGATTTCGATCATGCTTTTCAATACTTCCTGACTCGGATTTATAATAACCGTTTCTGTACAGGCTCCCGGAACTTGTACAAACTTTACAGGAAATGTATATGAATCAGGGTTGGTACTGTTGCCTGTAAGTGATTCCAACTGCATTAACCCCATGGGCACCAAGCCTTCTTCCCATTTAAGTATTGATATTCTTGTCTCGCTCATAGATACACCTCAAATTTCTTATAAGCTATGCTAACCATTTATTAAATAATTGTACTCTAATTTGTATACATGGTCAAGTACAAAAAAAGCAGGACAATACGTCCTGCCTGCAAGGAAATCCCTTACTTTATCGCAAGGTCTTCTATTCCACAATAATTATCAGCAATTATTGCTGCCTTTCCTTTTTCCACATCGCCTTCAATCAAAGCTTCAATTATGGTGTTATGGTAACCTATTGAGCGCTTGTCATCTACCGTACTGTTATAGAATAAAAGATATACCGCGATATTATTATATATTTCATTTAGATATTTCATATAATATTTGTCCTTTGTGGCTGTTGCAATTACCCAGTGGAAGTCTTTATTATATTTCACAAAATCAATTATATTAAAATTTCTGGAGACTTTTCTCAACCCTTCATTATATTCCTTCATCTTTTGAATTGCTTCATCATCAATATTTTTAACAGCGAGTTCAAAAGCATTGGTCTCTAACACTTCTCTTATCCGGAAAGTTGATATTATATCTTCAACACTATGCTTGGCAACGATAATTCCCCTTGTAGTCTTTCCTTCCAATATCCCTTCATATTGAAGCAGATTTAAAGCCTTTCTGACAGAAGTCCTGCTCACACCGGTAGCTTTCACTATATCTTCCTCAATAATTTGATTGCCAGGAAAAAACTTTTTTTCAATTATCCCCTTCTTAATATATTCATAGGCAATATCTGATTTGCTTTTTCTGGGCACATCGTTCCTCTCATCCGCTATCATATATTCTATTCCTCTCATTATATATAATGATTAAGAGCCGGGAAACCGCTCCTGTTAATTTATCGAAACAATATTTTGATTTTTTGTCAAACATCTTAGTTTGTGCAAAACATTGTATACAAAAATGATATTATTCATTATATTGTCCTTAAAAACGAATGTCAAGATTCTTCTGACAAATATCTCAATCTTATAAATTGCAATATTAAATGTCCGCTTTTTTAATATAGCTTTATAGTGTAAATACACCTACATTTGAATATCCACCAATCCACCATGTGAATCGAAAGGAGGGCGTAGCCCGACTAAAGATTCACA
>Ga0208695_1001354_pt1 | contig 20656 bp, 17 predicted proteins | sample AD_UKC111_MetaG_FD_184449 | JGI IMG/M metagenome (GOLD analysis project Ga0208695, IMG submission 184449) | Active sludge microbial communities of municipal wastewater-treating anaerobic digesters from Hong Kong - AD_UKC111_MetaG (SPAdes)... | ecosystem: Engineered > Bioreactor > Anaerobic >...
CGTTTCAGTTGGCCTTCATCCTGCTTTCCGTTCCCGCTCTGGCGAATCCCCTCCATCGCGACCGCACCGAACCGGTGCAAGCCTATGCCGATCTTCTCTGGTTCCCCACCGGCGGCGGGAAGACCGAGGCATACCTCGGCGTGGCCGCTTTCACCATGGCCATACGCAAATTGCAGGGAAACCTCGGCGGTCTCGACGGAAGCCGGGGATTGGCGGTGATCATGCGCTACACGCTGCGATTGCTCACCATCCAGCAGTTCCAAAGGGCCACCACTTTGATTTGCGCCATGGAGGTGCTGCGACGCGCGGACTCCGCCAAGTGGGGTGCCGAGCCTTTCACGATCGGGCTATGGGTGGGACAGCGCGTGACACCCAACACGACCCAGGAAAGCCACGAATCCATTGAGCGGGAAAGGGACGGAAACTACGGAACCGGCTCCACGCCGGCGCAACTCACTTTCTGCCCATGGTGCGGCTCCGAGATCGTACCGGGGCGAGACATCGTGGTGAACCGCGACATCGGCAGGACTTTCATTTACTGTGGCGAGAAATACGGAACCTGCGAATTCGGGAAGGTCAGGTCGCCGAATGTCGGCCTACCGGTACTCGTAGTCGACGACGAGTTATACCGCCACCCACCTTCCATGCTGATCGCCACGGTCGACAAGTTCGCCATGATGGCTTGGCGAGGTCAGGTGCGAACGCTGTTCGGTAGAGTCGACACGGAATGTCCACGCCACGGGCTTCTGTGGCCGGGATCCGATTGCAGCGGCACTCATCGGAAAAAAGGGGCACTCCCGGCGACCAAACCACGACCGAGCATGCCGATCCGTCCGCCGGATTTGATCATCCAAGACGAGTTCCACCTCATCGGCGGTCCGTTGGGCACCATGGTCGGTCTTTACGAAACGGCCGTGGACGAACTCTGCTCATGGACGTTCGACGGCAAGAAGGTTCGGCCGAAAATCGTCGCTTCGACCGCGACCGTCCGCAAGGCCGACGAACAGGTCAACGACGTCTTCCTCCGCCGCGTGGTGGTCTTCCCTCCTCACGGTATCGACGTGGAGGACAATTTCTTTTCCGTCCAGCGATCAATCGACAGAAAACCCGGACGCCGGTATATGGGCATCTGTTCGCCCGGTAGCTCGCGGCCCGCCGTCCTAATCCGGATGTACGTGGCCGTGCTCACAGCCGCTCAATCCCTGTTCGAGCGATTCGGGAAGGTGGCCGATCCGTACATGACCCTGGTGGGCTATTTCAATTCGCTACGCGAACTGGGCGGAATGCGTCGGCTCGCGGAAGACGACGTCCAGACCCGTTCCTATCGTGTCCAGATGAGCGACGTGTCTCGACCGGGGCTGAGCCAGCGCTCCATTCGAAACGTCGACGAACTCACCTCTCGCGTTTCGAACAAGGAGATACCGAAAAAGCTCGACCAATTGGAGGTCAAGTTCAAGGCGGCCTGGGCCAAAGGCGAGACTCGCGCCATCGACATCGTCCTCGCCACGAACATGCTATCCGTCGGGGTGGACGTGAATCGGCTCGGGCTGATGGTCGTCAACGGGCAGCCGAAAAACACGGCGGAATACATCCAAGCCACCAGCCGTGTCGGCCGTGTCTTTCCGGGTCTGGTCTGCACGGTACTGACGTGGTCCCGTCCGCGTGACCTGTCGCACTACGAGACCTTCGAACACTACCACGCAACGTTCTACAAACACGTGGAAGCGCAATCCGTCACGCCTTTCGCGCCCCGGGCGCTGGACAGGGGTTTGACGGGCACGATGGTGAGCGTCATGCGCCTCCTGTACGACACATTGAACCCGAATCTTGGTGCCGGAGCCCTCAACAACTCGGGGAAACCGGAGGCTTCCAGCGTAAAAATCGTGTTTTCCGATCGTGCATGGAAGCTGAAGGACAAGGCGGCAAAAGATTTGGTAGAGGCCATGATGGCGGAACGCATCGATAAATGGGTGAAGGAAGCGACGAGGCCGGGACGAAGGCTCGGTTACGAGACCGAACGTGGTCATGGTGACGTCGCCGCACTCCTGAAAAAGCCCGGTCTGACGCCATGGGACGAATTCACCGTGCCGTTTTCGATGAGGGAGGTCGAACCCGGTGTCCGGCTCGTCATGGACATGGCCAGGCTCTCCGACCATCCCCAATGGCGCGCCATGGCGAGAGACACGGAAAGCGACGGAGGTGAAGCATGAGCACCTATCTCGTGGGGCAAGTCCGCCCGAGTCAGTTGCTCTGGACATACGGTCCTGGAGCGCTGGTCGATCTTCCGAACCTGTCCGTCGTGACCATGGGCCTCGATTGCTGGGAAGTCGATCAATGCCCACCGGTGGAGGAGGCCAGGTTGCTCGCGGCCGTTCGCCGGGTGCTCGGCCCACAGGTCGAACGTCTGCGTGTTTCCCCTTTGGTCCGTGAGGAAGGGGCAAACCCCATGTCGGCGGGGGGTAAGATCGGCGTGCCGGTCAGGCCGTTCCCGCGATGGCTGCGCTGCGTGAAATGCGGGTTGCTGGCGGAATACGATTCCGGCCTTTTCGACATCAAAGCGGACCCGTATCGGCCGGAACGGACTCATTTCGTGCATTCGAACTGCGAAAAAGGGAAAAACGTGGATGCGGTGCCGGCCCGCTTTCTACTGGCATGCAGGAACGGACATCTCGACGATTTTCCATGGCACTGGTTCGTTCACGGTGGGCCCTCCGGATGTAGGGGCACGCTGCGTTTCTTCGAGCGAGGGGCTTCGCTCCAGACGGAGAACCTGTGGGTGAAATGCGATGCGTGCGGCGCCGCCCGATCCCTCGTTCACGCGTTCGGCAGGGAAGCACAACAGAATCTTCCGGCCTGTAGGGGAAGGCACCCGCATCTCGACACTTTCGATGCATCGTGCCAGGAATCTCCTCGGGCAGTATTGCTTGGGGCCACGAACAGTTGGTTCCCCGTCACTCTTTCGGTATTGGCCATCCCCCTAGAACGGAATCGATTGAGCCAGCTCCTCCTCGACGGTTGGGAATATTTTGCGGACGTGGAGTCCGCAGACGAATTGAAAACGGTGATCAAGACTCTGGTGAAAAGCGGGAGCCTGCCGGGCATCGAACGTTTCGACATCGGAGACGTCTGGCGCTGCGTTCAAGAGCGGCAGGAAGGCAAGGGTGACGATACGTGCGTCACCGAGGGGGATCTCAAGATTCCCGAATGGGAGGTGCTGACGGCACCCACCCCTCCGACCGATTGGCCGCAATTCATGAGTCGACCGGAGCCCCCGCCCGCCGCGTACATGGGCAGGATCGCAGACGTTCTGCTCCTGGAAAGATTGCGGGAAGTCAACGCGTTGATCGGTTACACGCGAGTCGAGGCTCCGGAAGAGACCACCGATCCGGACGAGCGGCCTCAGATGGCTCCAGTGTCGCGCACACGTCCCAAATGGATTCCCGCTTGCGAGGTACATGGTGAGGGAATCTTCATTCGATTCGACGAGAAGGCCGTCCGAAGATGGGAAGACATTCCTTCGGTCAAGCGTCGCAGCGAAAGACTGGAAGCGGGACACAGAGGGTGGAGAAACGCTCGTGGACTGAACCCCGAAGAGGGATACCCCGGTATCCGCTACGCCATGATCCACACGTTCGCCCATCTCCTGATTCGGGAGCTGGCACTGGAGTGTGGATACAACGCGGCCAGTATCCGTGAGCGCATCTATGCGAGCTCGAATCCCGAGAAACCCATGGCGGGAGTCATCATCTACACGGCCGCCGCCGATTCTGACGGAACCCTAGGTGGGTTGGTGGAACTGGGAAAGTCGGAGAATTTGGGCCGTCTGATTGGCCAGGCTCTCGAACGGGCGACCATCTGTTCTTCCGATCCGCTTTGTTCCGAACACAATCCCAGCGTCGATCGTTCCCTGCATCTGGCTTCCTGTCACGCCTGCGCGTTCGTTGCCGAGACTTCGTGCGAGCGGGGCAATCGTTATCTGGATAGGGCGTTGCTCGTAAGAACGTTCGAGTGCCCCGATGCGGCTTTCTTCAAATGGCGTGGCGATGACAATGAATGAATTGTGGCGGATCGTCGCGGAGCTCGCCCTGGAACTGCACCCCGATCGTGTGGCGGCCATTGCTTCGAAAATCGAGTCGTTGGGATCGGTCGAACGGTTCGCACTGGTCAAGCCGGCCTTCGGTCCCAATGCGGACAAGTCCATGATCGGCAGGTTGGAAGCCGCATGGCGTGAAGCCAAACAGGTTCGTCCAAGCGAGTTGGCCGCGGCCTTGCGCGGGGCTTCGGCCACCGCGGCGATCCATGGGAGGAGGGGTTCCGTGGAACTGGTTTGGACGGGCCCCTCGACGGGAATGGTACCCGTTCGACACACGGAACAGGTGCTTTGCGAGGTTATCGAGTCCGCACGCAACCGGCTGTTTGTGGTGAGCTTCGTCGCATTCGAGGTGTCATCGATAATCAAGGCACTCCAGGATGCGGCAGGCCGTCAGGTCCAGGTGGATATCCTTATGGAATCCTCGACCGACCGTGGCGGAAAAGTCACGGTCAATTCCTTCAAAACGATGAAGACCGCCGTTCCCTCCGCGAATCTTTACGTTTGGCGTGTCGGAAGCGGGAAAAAAGACGTCTTCGACTTCACGGGGGCTGTGCATGCGAAGTGTGCGGTTTCGGACGGAAAGTTGGCCTTCATCACCAGCGCGAATCTGACTACGGCGGCCATGGAAAGAAACATGGAACTGGGAGTGCTCGTGCGGGGTGGACACCTGCCGGAAGAGCTCCATAGGCACCTCGAAGCGCTCGTGGCGACTGAAACTGTGGAACGGATTTGAATGGATACGGTGGACAGGCGAACGAGGTCACGAATCATGGCCAGTGTCGGACAGCGAGACACGGGCCCCGAAATGCGTCTTCGCCGCGCACTCCATCGACTTGGACTACGATATCGACTCCATGACCGAAAACTGCCTGGATCGCCAGACCTCGTTTTTCCCAGATTTAAGTCGGTCGTATTCGTTCACGGGTGTTTTTGGCATGTCCACGAGGGATGCAGGTTCGCTACAAAGCCAGCATCAAGAAAGGACTTCTGGCGCGAGAAATTCGATGCGAACCGGAAGCGTGACAGAAAGAATTCCGATTCCCTCCTGGCCAGCGGATGGAGAGTTTTGGTCGTATGGGAATGCGCGCTCAAAGGCAAGAAAGACGAGGAAGTCGAGAAATTGGGTGCACATGTTAGGTCATGGCTATTGTCCAAAGAGAGATTCGGAGAGGTCGGTTATTCGGATATAGTGTCGGTTCATAACCTGGAGATGACCGGCGATGACGAAGGCGGCAAACCTGGAAAGGGAAAACGCGATGAGCGATAACGAACATCCATATCGGATGAAATATTGACCTCAACGTGCTCGACCATAAAACCGACGGCATATACAGAAGCGTCGCCGTCGCGATTACGGAGACCGTTTCGAATGCCTGGGACGTTGCTGCGACCGAAGTGAGGATTGACCTCGATATCTCTGGAGACCGCATAGAAATCGTAGATAATGGAATCGGGATGGACCTAGATGCCATTAACGAACGCTATCTTAGAGTCGGCTATCGACGCCGGAGAGATGGCGACACGACTCCTGGTGGACGATCGGTAATGGGCCGGAAGGGCATCGGAAAGCTCTCGCTCTTTTCAATCGCTGACCTGATCGAAATAAAGACTCAAGCAAACGGTGCAGAGCCAGCCGGTCTGAAAATCATATCCAGTGATTTGAGAAGGGCGATGGAGACAGACCTTAGTGTATACATTCCCGAACCGGTAGCGGTTTCCCAGCGGTATTTGTCAAGACAGTTGTCGCATTTTCCTATGCGGCCTTAGTGTACTTTGAGGATGTGTTCGCACCGGCCGGTGGGTTCAACCAAACTTCGCCGATATAATCCCAGTTTCGAGTCCTATTACTCCAGCGTTCCGGGTGCGTTGCCTTTGCCGTTTCGTATACCTGGCGGCGCATTTCAAGAACTTCGACGTCCCGGACATCCTGCCGTTCAGCGCGCGTCACGTACCGGATTCCACTGTGCCTATGGTCATGGTTGTACCAACTCACAAATCCCTTCACCCAACCCCGGGCGTCTTCGAGCAGTTCAATTCCGCGGGACGGATAGTCCAGCCGGTACTTGACGATGCGGAACAAAGCCTCCGAGTAGGGGTTATCGTCGCTGACATGCGGGCGGCTGCAGGAAGCGGTAACACCCAGGTTCTCCAGCTTGGCTCGCAGTGTGAAGGCTTTTTACGGCGCCCTGTAATGACCCCCTGAAATTGGCACAACCTATGCGCTTATTTCCTGAACCTTGTCAAACGAAACCGGCGGCTTGTGCCCCAGGGCCTGATGCGGCCGTTCCGTGTTGTAGTGCCGAATCCAGGAAGCGATGACACTCTGGGCCTGGGACAGGGATTCAAACCGGTGCCGCCAGACGCACTCTTCCTTCAGGCTCCTGATGAACCGCTCCACGATGCCGTTCTGCTCCGGCGTGTAGGGTGTGATGAACTCCTGGGTCAGACCATAGCTTCTGACGGTGTTCGTGTAGCGTTTGCTGGTGAAGGCCAGGCCGTTGTCGCTTCTCAGGAGGATCGGCTTCGGGGTTCTCCCGAGATGCCCGAAACGATTTATCAGCGCTTCTTCCAGGGCCGCTTCCGCCGTCCTGGCATGGCCCCGGGAAGAGATGCGCCATCCCAACAGTTCCCGGCTTCCGCAGTCGATCACCAGGGCCAAATGGCACCACCGGTCCCGTCCGCACCAGACCATGGCCAGGTCGGTGGACCACCGGATGTCCCGCTCCGGGGCTTGCGAAGGGACCACGTTCACCCTCGGGCGATGCCCTACGGGCCGCTTGCGGACCTGCCAGCGCTTCTTCTGCAGGATCCTCTGGATCACCTTGCGGTTCTCGTCCAGGGTCAGGGCAATCCGCCGGTACCCGTAGGTCGGGAACTTCTCGATGCAGTCGGACACTTTCTGTACCTTGTCAGGGTTCAACGGGATCCGCCTTTTCCGGGGCTTGTAGTAGAAACTCCGCCTCGAAAAACCCAGGATCCGGCAAATCCTCCTGATGCTGACCTTGCGCCCCTCTTTCAGGAGGTCCGCCTGCAGGGCCCTTATTCCTGAGGGGGTTGGCCGAACAGGCGCCTTGCTTTTGTATAGTGCCAATAAAGCAGTAGCATAATAAATGTTAGCCCGGCGGGGAAGCTCGTTGGCTTTTTGGGGCTTGACCCCGTATCAAAGACTGAGATCCCCGCCCTTGGGACAAAACACGGTTGAGTTGGTTTGGCAAAAAGCCAGATGCACCCACAAGATTGTGCGCCCCAAGGGCTACGGGAGCCTCGCCGGATTTCTCTGGGAGGGGATCCCGATGAAGTTTTTTTAGTGGGCATCGACATCGGCAAATGTAAGCACGAAGCGGCTCTCATGGATGAAGCCGGCCAACCCCTGGGCAAGGCTTTCGTGTTCGGTAACTCCGCCGAGGGGTTCTCTCTTCTTTTGAAGAACCTACGAGTCTGTGAACCTTTTCAAACGACGATCGGCATGGAAGCCACCGGACACTACTGGCTAGCCTTGTTCGCACGGCTTTTGGAAGAGGGCTGGGATGTGAAAGTCATCAACCCGATCCAGTCCAGTGCCTTGCGAAAAATGTACGTCCGAAACTCGAAGTACGACCGGAAGGACGCCTTCGTTATCGCGGAGGTGATCCGCTTTGGGCGGTATACGGAGGCGGTTATTCCCGGCGAGGACATTTCACAGCTTCGCGAACTTTCAAGGTTCAGAGTCGAACTTGTGGAATCCCTGGGAGACCTGAAACGGCATATCATCGCGCTTGTGGATCGACTTTTCCTGGAATTCCAGGAATGTTTTTCAACCATTTTCGGGAAGACTCCCCTTGAAATTCTGCGGCACTACCAGGATCCCGAAAGCCTTTCCAATGCCGATTTGGATTTTCTCACAGACCTGATGGAGGCAAACAGCCGCAAGCAACTCGGTCGAAAAGCGGCTGAAAATCTGAAGGCAAAGGCCGCGGTTTCCGTTGGGGCAAGACGCGCCAGAGGCGTCCTTGGCATCGAATTGGCAATTCTCTTGCGCCAGCTCGATTTTATCCAGAGCCAGATCGAGGAAATCGACGCCCTGATTGCGGATCTGATGAAAGACCATCAGATTCTTCTTTCTGTGCCTGGAATTGGCACAACACTCGCTGCGGCAATCCTCGGTGAAATCGGTGATATTTCCAGGTTCGACAGCCCAAAGAAACTACAGGCTTTCGCTGGGCTTGATCCGTCGGTTTTCGAAAGCGGTGCCTTCTCCGCGGCCTCCAGGCACATTTCGAAAAGGGGTAGCCCCTATCTTCGGTGAGCCTTATTCTACGGAGCCAACGCGGCTCGTATGGGAGATCCCGGCATCAGGCATTTCTACGAGAAATTGCTGGCTCGCGGGAAAGCACCTATAAAAGCGCTGGTGGCCGTCGCAGCAAAACTTTGCAGGATCGTCCATGCGGTACTGTCAAAAACCAGCCTTTTGATCCAATGCTTACGGAAAAACTTACGATTCCATCCCTATCGTCAGAAAAGGAGACTTGACCTTTTATAGTTGGTCTTTAAAACGTCAACCTCCAGGACGAGTTCCCCGACCTTGGCCTGCAGGTCCTTGATCTGGCTTTCGTATTGCTCCGCCATATCCTTTGGCCGGCTCCTGAGGCTGTTCTCCATACCCCTGAGGCCTTCTTCAAGCCATTCCTCGATCTCCGCAGGGGTAAGATCGTAGGTTCGGGCCGCCTGAGCGACGGTGGTGGTTCCCCTGATCAGGTCAAGGACAAGGGTTGCTTTTCTCCTGGCTGTCCAGCGTTTTACGTCCTGGTTGGCGTTGTTTTGCTCCTGCTCCGTCATCTTTACCCTCTCCCTTCTACTGCACAATATCATGTGCAGTTCTGGAGGGGGTCAATACAAGCAGCCCGGACCCACGGGCTCACGGTGGCCGAAGTGGAACGGTGGAAGGAGCGTTTCCTTGCGTGTGCCGAGAACGCCCTGAGGAGCCGCCCCCGGGACGAAGAGGAGCAGAAGGACGAGCTGATCAGGCGCCTGGAGCGGAAGGTTGGACGCATGGCCCTGGAGATCTACATCATCCAGGAGGCGATGAAGCCAAATTTGCCCTTTCGCCCGGAAGACGTCCAGCGAGTGAGGGAGGCGATTCCGGAAGCCTCGGAACGCAAAATCTGCGAGGTGCTGGACGTTTCCAGGAGCGCCTGCCAGCCCGGGAAGAAGCGGAAGAGAATGGACTTTCGTGTGGTTCCGGCCGTGAATCCAGAACTGTCTGAAAGGATCAGGCAGTTGATCCAGAAACATCCGACCTTCGGTTACAGGCGGATCTGGGTGATTTTGAGAAATCGGGAAGGAATCGCCGTGAACCGCAAGGCGGTCTACCGTATCCTGAAGGTGAAGCGGTGGTTCGTGCATCACCGGACGAAGACACCGAAGCCCCGGGTCCGGGGAAGCCGGAGTGTTGCCGAAAAGATCAACGAGAGATGGGCCATCGACATCACCCAACTCCCCTGCGGGAAAGACGGGTGGGGGCACCTGGTGGCGCTGGTGGACTGCCATGACAGGAGCTGCATCGGGTATGAATTTGCCCTTCGGGGCCGGGCGAAGGAAGCGGAGAGGGCTCTGGAAGAAGCCTGCCTGAATCGATTCGGGACCTTGAGGAGCGAAGAGTTCAAGCCTGTGGTCCGCAGCGACAACGGTCTTGTGTTCCAAAGCCGGAGATTCCGGGAGATGTGCCGTGATTACGGATTGCCCCAGGAATTCGTGACGCCGTACACGCCGGAACAGAACGGGATGATCGAAAGGTTTTTCAGGAGTCTGAAGGAAGAGTGCGTCTGGTTGAGGAATTTCCGCTCCTTCGAGGAAGCGAGGCGGGAAATAGGCCGCTGGATCCACTGGTATAACGAGGGAAGGCCCCATCAATCTCCTTGGCTACCTTTCCCCGAAGCAGGTTCGGCTAAAACAAGCGGCATTCGTGGCTTGATTTCAGGGAAGCATTACACGAAAAAACGGAAGGCACAAAAATGAGAATTTGACAGTTCTCTCAGAAGGTGGTAATGTGCCAGCCGTACCTTGAGTCCTTTGAATCTGGATCGAAAAATAGATGTCCGGAGAGAGAAGAAGGCAGACTTTTCAAGCTTTCGAGAAGAAGTTGCGGGTTTTAAGGACTGCAAATCCTTCATCCCCGGTTCGAATCCGGGTGCCGCCTCCAACTATCTAAACCATCTGCTATAATGAGCGAAGGACATCCAGAAAAACGTCAAGGTCTTCTGGGAAAATCCCGGAAGGCCTTTTTTGTTTTGGCGGCGCATCCCTTCCACACAATCACGATGGAACCGAAACATCCTGCATTGCGCGCTGTCTAGTTCGGAATCTGCAAGGAAAGGCAAGGAAAAAACGCATGGGGAACAAACTGGTGTACGTCAGCGGAGCGCCCTTCTGGTTCACACCGGAAGGCTGTTTCGAAGCGGCGGAGCAGAAGAACGGCCTGTTCGTGGAACGGGTGCTGCTTCGCACGGAATGCGGACTGCGGGAAATTGTCAAGGGCAAGGTCGTTCGATAGTCGCAGGAAACAGTGGAGAGAAGCCGGTTGAACGGCTTCGAACTGACAGATGAAGAGGGCCTCCCTGGATGGGGAGGTCCTCTTTTGGGGATTCCTGATTATATTAATGATATTTTTATCTGTCTCCCAAATGTTTTTTAAGAACTTCCATGTGTCGCTCGACGAAATCGCAACTGGGAGTCTGACCGCATTTCCGGCAGGAAAGATCGTATGCCGAGTTGATCGTTCCACACTGGCAGCAGGTGTATTTTTGCTGGACTTTCGTGACCCATTCGGCTTGTTCCAAGTGTTTAGCCTGCTCGAGATCTTCCCAGAGATCAAGCCGATGGGGAAGGGCTGCCTGGAAATCTTTTAGGTCCTTGCAAGGGAAAGACGAACATTCGCTGCAAGTGGTGAGCCCTTTCCCAGTCGCACAAGGTGAAAAGATGCAGCTCGAACAAGGGCCGAATCTCTTGTCCGAACCGCAGCCCAGGCATCGGACTTCCTCCTCCGGGATTCCGAACCTCAGGGAGATCCGCTTGAGCCTTTCAGGGTCTTCTTTAGTCGCAATGAAGACCGAGCAGGCGCTGCACACAAGCCCGCAAGTTGCAGCCAATTCGCTCATGTGAACCCTCCTAGCTGTTCTGGAGCAACTCCAGCTGGATTGGTGTCGCCATTTCGATCGTGTCGCAAACGGGACAAAGGGAAGCAATCCTTTCAAGGAATTCCCGCTTGGTTTCTTCCGGGAGGGGAGAATCCAGTTTGACGGAAATCTTGAGGGAAGGGAAACCGAGACGGTTGTTCCCTTCCTTCCCCATTCCCTTCGTGAGGTCCACTGTCCCCTCCACATCGGCGGAAATGGAATCGATGGGCAGTTGTTCCCGGATCGCCCACGTCCTGGCTGTTGCGACGAAGCAAGCCCCGAGGGCGAAGGCAAGGGTTTCTAGAGGGCAGGCGTGTGAATCGCCGCCGCCCCAGGAAGAGAGGAGATCCACCGCTAGATTGTGGCCGCGGGCCTTGCCTTCGACGACCCTTCCGGGTCCTTCTTTCAAGGAAACATTGACTGGGAAAAGGATAGCTTTCCCTTCAACTGGCACTGCGATCAACCCCTTCTCGCAAAGTGAAAGTAATCACATATAAAGAATTTTAGCATAATCAAGAAACCTCTTTAGTCTCAAGCTTGCCCGATAGGGCGCATGACGCATAGGAAGGAAGTCGATTCAGACGCTTTCAAACTGAAAGAGGCAGGACCTCTCTTGATGGGCAGGTCCTTTTTTTATTGCGGGGTCAGGGTTGCCCCCAAGGCTGCTTCGCCATAGGAATCATCCAAGAAAGTCTTTCCTAATAGAAAGAAGAAGTCCATAGCTTTTATAAAAATGGGAAAGCTAACCTGAGAGTCTCAAACGAGAAAAAGCTAAATAGAGAGCTTTTCTATTATATTAAATAAACAATAATGACGAATTGACATAATAATAACAAGCGAGTTTAATTTAATGAATTCTGCTCATCGATTTGGAGGGGTGTACATGTTTGATACGGGCAATACCGGGTTCATGCTGCTCAGCACAAGCCTCGTCATGCTCATGACACCCGGACTGGCTTTTTTCTATGGGGGCCTCGTTGGAAGAAAGAACGTCCTGGCAATCATGATGCAGAGTTTCGTCTCCATGTGCCTTACGACCGTACTCTGGTTCCTCGTCGGATATTCGCTTTGCTTTAGTGGCGATGTTGGAGGAATCATAGGGAACCTTGACCACGTCTTTATGCGGGGGCTCTCCCTGAAAGATGCCTTCGCGGGGGCAAACAATATTCCGCTGTTCGTTTTCATCGCCTACCAGATGATGTTTGCCATCATCACTCCCGCCCTTATTACGGGTGCTTTTACGAATCGAGTTCGTTTTGGTGCTTATCTAGTCTTTCTAGTGGTCTGGCTTTTGTTCGTCTACTTCCCATTCGTCCATATGGTTTGGGGGGGTGGGATCCTTCAGAAGTGGGGGGTTCTGGATTTCGCCGGGGGGATCGTCGTCCATGCAATTGCGGGCATGGCGGCACTGGCGTCAGTCTTCTATGTCGGTAAGCGCCGGGGGAGTGATTCCGCCCACAGTATTCCGCTGGTCGCGCTGGGAACGGGACTCTTATGGTTCGGATGGTACGGTTTCAATGCCGGGAGCGAACTTGCCGTGGATGCCGTTACGGCCCAGGCTTTCCTGAACACGGATGTGGCGGCGTCCTTTGCGGGGATCACCTGGCTCGCGATCGAATGGATACGGGAAAAGAAACCGAAGTTCGTCGGGCTTTTGACCGGATCTGTCGCGGGGCTGGCGACCATCACGCCCGCCGCGGGATATGTCACTATTGATAGCGCGGTCGTGATCGGTATCCTGGCCGGGCTCACCTGCTACCTTGCGGTTTCAATAAAGAACCGCTTTGCCTGGGATGACGCCCTCGATGTGTGGGGAGTCCATGGGGTTGGAGGGATGCTGGGGGTTATCTTGCTCGGTGTCTTCGCTAGCACTTCAGTGAATGTTGCGGGAGCCGACGGGCTTCTTTTGGGTGGGACCTCCTTTTTCATAAAGGAAGTTGTCGCTGTTGCCCTGGCGGGTGCCTATGCTTTTGTTTTTACATATGGTGCTCTTTTCTTGATAAATCTGTTTACTCCGGTCCGAATTTCCGAGAAGGAAGAAGAATCGGGACTGGATATATCCTTGCATGGGGAAAAAGCGTACCTCTAGAAAGATAGGTGAGTAGATACCTATAGAGCGCTGAACGCAGAGGAGAGAAGCAGGAAGAACCGGCTTCGAACTGAATGATGAAGAGGACCTCCCCAACGAGGGAGGTCCTCTTTTTGCGTGGTCCTGGATTGCGATGGAGAAACGGCAAGGCGAGAATAGGGTAATATCGACCAAGGAACGAGTTCATTGAAGGGAAGGAAGGGGCTAGCCGGTGGGAATTCCAATCCTTACCGAACGACTCGCCATAAGGAAGCTTGAACGACAGGATGCGGAGCCGATGTTTCGCTACCGCTCGAACCCTTCGGTCAAGCGGTTCCAGTTTTGGGAACCCGTTTCGATTGAGGAAGTGCAGTCCTTCATCGAGGCGACTGGCGGGCCTGATAAGAACCATGTCGATGATTGGTGCCAGTTCGGGGTGTTCCTCCGTGCCGGTGGTCAATTAGTTGGCGATTGTGGCTTCAGGTCGCTTGCTGAGGATCCTTCCCAGGCGGAGATTGCCGTCACGGTTGCCCCTGAGTTTCAAGGGCAGGGATTTGGGCAGGAGGCTGTTCGGGCCCTTTTGGATCTTCTTTTTCGGAAGGAAGGAAAACGCAGGGTGTATGCCTCGGCTGACCCTGAAAACGCATCGGCAATTGCCCTGTTCAAGAAAGCCGGGATGAGAGTCGAGGCCCACTTTATAGAAAGCCTTTGGTTCAAGGGAAAGTGGGCTGACGATATGATCTTCGGGCTGCTTGCCCGGGAGTACAACAGAGAAGACTTAGGGCGATAGCCGGGTATGCTCCGCACGGAACGCGGTGGAGAGAAACCGGTCAAGCGGCTTCGAACTGAAGGACAAAGGACCTCCCCGGACGGGGAGGTCCTTTGTCATATTGTTGAGGGGTGAATGGGGCAGCGGATTGTCCGTTTTAAAGGACGGAATCGGGCTTTTTCTGATTGACAAAAAATTCTCAAGGGCTAATAATGATCTTAATAAACAGGGCATTTAATTTTTTGCAAAGATGCCTATGGAAAACAACCACGCTTAACGTGGAAATCGGCAAGTACGGGAAACCGGAGGCGAACTTGCCTTTCCTGCGGGTGGATTCCTTGACAGGAGGAAAGAATGAAAATGACAGGGGTACGTGTGCGTTTTGTTCTGATCTTCGCCGTTGCGTGTGCACTGTTTTTTGCTGTAGAGCCCGCATGGACTGCTGAACCGGCGGTCCTTGTGCCCTCAGGGGCATTTGAGGGGGGGCGGGCATGGCGAAGCTCCGTAGGCGGATACGCCGTGCTCTCTCTCAGAGGGAACTGGCACGAGATGGGGCGGCAATACGGGGGCCTGCTTTCGCGTCAGCTTGAGGAATTTTACGGGGCGATCAGGGCCGATCTTGAAGCGCGAGGGCTGAAGCCGGAACATCTCGAGACGATGCAGGGAATGTTCAACTTGTATCCGGAACCGATGAAGGAACTTCTGCGGGGCATGGCGGAGACTTCAGGACTCAGCCTCGAGGAACACATCATCCTTGATGCTTCCTTCTACGTGTTGCCTGATTTGGTCATCGGGCAGCCGAAGAAGGCGCCATCGTGCAGCGGTATCGCGGTGGCCTCCCCGAGGACCGTCGATGGCAAGCTGTATTTTGCGCGCAACTGGGATATGGCCGCGACAGCGATGCGCCCTTACCTGAAATACCTGGCCCTCGTGGCCTTCAATCCCGATGACGGCTCGCTAGCCTTTGCCAACATCCGGCCCATCGGCCAGGTGTATGTGGAAACTGGCATCAACGAGAAAGGTGTTTTTATCGAGGTGAATAACGGAGCAGCCTCGGATCCGACAGAGAATCCGAACGGCACATTCGTCGCCGCCGAACTCTTCAGTCTCCTGAACGAGTGTCCTACGTTCGATGCGGTGGTTTCAAGGCTGAAGGCGGACAAGCTCGACTCTTCGTACCTCGTGCAGGTGGCGGATGCCGGAAGGGTGGTCTCCGTCGAAAAACCGACTTTCGACACGCACATCGTGGGGATGAAAGACGGCGGGCTCTATGCGCTCAACAATTTCACCCAGCCCGTACCGAATGAATGGAAAGGCAGGATCAAGGAGATCCCGGAAGGCTATCGCGATGACCGCCAGCCTGTCCTGAACGCGATTCTTGCTAGCGATGAGTGGAATGGCCATGTCACGCTTGAATCGGTCAAGTCGATGATGGAAAGGACGATCGACAAAGGAGGCCCGGTTGTCGAAGGCAAAGGCCCCTTCGGTACGGTCATCCAGGTGATTGCGGTTCCTGAGGATTTATGGGTGTTTTTCCGCTCATGGGGATATTCGGGATGGGGTCAGGTGAATCTGGCCGACCTGTTCGGAAGGTGAGGCCGAGGTGGGGGCAGGATGAAAATGACACTTCAAAAAATCATGGTGGCGGCGGTTGTTGCGATTTTTCTTTCTCTCGCGGGGCCCAGTGCGGAGATGAAATCCGAGGGCGCTGAGGATCCAGGGGAGGGATTCACTGTCCCAGACAAGGCAAATTACACGGACTTGGGCTGGGCAGAGGCCTTCTCAGCCGCAAACGGGAAGCTTTCCCGCGAATATGCCTTCACGGACTGGAAGCGAGTTGACTGGTCCGCATTATCCGCCCGCTACCTGCCCCTTATCGAGCAGGCCGAGGCTAGTCATGACGAAATAGCCTATTACCGGGCCCTTCACGAATACCTGTTTTCGATCCCCGACGGTCACGTCAGCCTGACCGCCAGTGATTCTTCGATCCCCTTGTCCATAAGCCGCGAATTGATCGGGGGCGGGTACGGCCTCGCGGTTGCCGAAACGGATGATCATCGTGTCATCGTTGCGGCGGTTATTCAGGACGGACCGGCAAGCCGTTCCGGCGTTGTCACTGGTGCTGAGATCGCCAGCTGGGGAGGCTTGCCCGCGGGCGAAGCCATAGGAAGGATCGACATCGGAAAGGTTCCCTACAGGGCATTGACGGGTGAAATCTCACCCAATGTTGAAAGCTCGATCGCCACGACCGGCCATTATCGGCTGGAACAGGCAAGGCTGCTGGTCAGGGCACCTGCGGGTGCTGTAACCGAGGTTGTTTTCAGGAAACCAGGCTCGACGAAATTCCAGAGGGTCAACCTGGTGGCGGAAGACGATGGAGGAAAGACCTATTCGCTGTTGAACTTCGCGGTTCGGCCGGAATTTACGGATAAGGTGGATTTCCGGATATTGCCGGAAGGGTATGGGTACCTCCACCTGAGGGCGTTCATTGACTTGAACGATATGTCGGCTTACCCGGAGACGATTTACGAGCGAATTCGTGAAGCGATTACCTCTTTCGTTGCAGCCGGCGTTCCTGGCGTGATCATCGACTTGCGCGGCAACTATGGGGGTTTTGACCAGCTCGCGGCTGACCTGTGCGGTTTTTTCACCCCTTCTGAAACTTTCTTTGAAAGCCAGGTGATGTATGACAAGCGGGACGGGACCTTCCTCTACCTGGGGGATCTCGCCATCACGCCGCAAGAGCCTTGCTTTGACGGGCCGGTGGCCGTACTGGTCAACCCGGGAACAAAAAGCTCCGGAGAGGGACCGCCGGCGTTCTTCTCAAAGAGGGCCTCTTCTTGCGTGATCGGCTTCCATGGAACAAACGGCTCCTTTGGCCTGGCGGGGGGAGAGATTGTCATGCCGGGTGGGTACACGATCAAGTACCCCTATGGGCGCTCATTGGGCCAGGACGGGCAAATCCAGATTGACAGCAGGGATGGTGTCGGCGGGGTTGCCCCGGGTTCCCGGATCCCCAAAACGGTCCCGAATCTCCTGGCCTATGCGGCAGGTGAGGATGTCGAACTTGATTACGCGATTGATTTTCTCAGGGGGCAGACGGCTTCCACAGGTCGAAACGGAGGTTGCCAGGCCGCCTCGGTTCCGGGCCTGGGGATGCTGCTTCTCCCCCTCGTTCTGCTTATTTCCGTAGGAAAAGGCGCGTAAGACAACCCCTTGAAACGGGTCATGCCTGGCACCGAGCGAGACTCGAGCGATATCGGGCTTCGGCAAGGTCGTTCGATAAGCGCAGGAAGCAGTGGAGAGAAGCCGGAACGACCGGCTTCGAACTGACAGATGAAGAGGATCTCCCTGGATGGGGAGGTCCTCTTTTTGTGCGGGTGAGTGGTGGGTGGAGAAGGTGGAGTGCTAGCGCCAGCCCTTTTCGACACCCTCAAGGCTAATCTTACGAATTTGCTCATCATCAATACCGCATTGCCTGCAGAGAAAGGCAACGCGAGTTTCGACCAAATAATCTATGTAGTCATATTGCTTCATCAACTGTTCCTTGACGCGTTCTCGACTGTAGTCCGGATCCCATGGCTCCGGTAGTGGATACTTCATCTCCGACTCTCTAATAGCTTCCCTCTCAATAACCCCAACTTGGTAGAAAATTTTTTTCCGCATATTTTCGCTAAGGATGTTGTCCTCAACAACAGAGGCTGGATCCTCCGTGTAAGAGGCGGGAGGTTCCTCAACTATGATGGGGAGATGTTCTATGGGTTGATACGTGAAAAGAAAGATTACGTAGACTATAAGCACGAGACTGAAGAGAGCAAGCATAGCCCAACCGACATAGCGCAAGACATTTTGGCTACTTCTGCTCACAATTGCTAGCCCCCCTCTGATGTATTTATGTTTGGGCTTAGTCACTAGGTTGTTCTTCTTGGTTGATCGATTTCGGCGATTACAGACAAACCTAGTGCGTGGAGTCCTTTCGCTATCCCCACTTATCAAAAAGGATATTTAATAAATGGTTAGATAGGGAAGCATGCTACTGTAATTTTTTACCGTCAATAGATATTTTACTAGATTGTTCATTTAAATACGCTTGCGTTAATGGTCGAATAAGCAAATCGTTTAACGATCTTGTCTATCGGGGATTGCCTGATGTACTGAATGGCAAAGGGATGGCTGGAAAGTTGCCGGAAAGAATGCTATGGGTTGGCGGTTGAGCGGTTGAGGTTGATCCGACCAGAAAGATTCCAGCTTTTCACGGTTCTGGCCCTTAGCAAGGAATCCCTGAAAAGATGACAGGCCCTTCCTAGGTGAAGCCTTATGGTTCCGCCCTAAGTTGTCGCCCTCCAGAAGTACCTTTGCCTGTGAACAATCCCGTACCGGGTTTATAATCGAATCTATGTGGCGGATTAAAGAGGAGTTTGTGGCGGGAGGGACCCCATCGTGGCGAGACAAAAGAAACCCGAAGGTGGAAAGCCGATCGAGTCATACGAACACCGAGACAAAGAACGTATCAATAACCCTCCGGTTGGCCTGGTAACTCCTGAGACCGATTCTGACTCGGGAGAGAAGAAAACAACCTACCAGTACGATCCCCATCTCGATCCGCAGTTAGAGTGGGCTGGCAAGGCGGAACACCTTTCGTTCGAAGTGCCTACAGTCTCCTTGCATGTCCATGAGCGCATTGACCCCCGCACGATTATCGAAAGTGTTCGGAGAAAACAGGATGGAGAGGCGTCCAATCAGCTCTCCTTGTTCGCCGAAGAGAGGAAAGAGCCTCTAAGAAGTGCTGTTGAGTTTTACCGACATAAGCATGGCTGGACGAACCGCCTAATCGCCGGGGATAGCTTGCTCGTGATGAATTCTCTTCTCGAAAAAGAAGGGATGGCGGGAAAGATCCAGATGATCTACATTGACCCGCCTTACGGGATCAAATACGGCTCCAATTTCCAGCCCTTCGTCAACAAACGCGATGTCAAGGATGGCAAAGATGACGACCTGACTTCTGAGCCGGAACAGATCCGAGCGTTTCGTGATACATGGGAACTTGGCATCCATTCTTACCTCACCTACCTCCGCGATCGTTTGCTGCTGGCGCGGGAACTTTTGACCGAGAGCGGCAGTGTATTCGTGCAGATCAGCGATGAGAATGTGCACCTGGTACGATGCCTGATGGACGAGGTGTTTGGAGTAGGGAATTTTTTGGGGCAAATAACCTTTCAGAAGACCGGCAGTATTGAAAGTAAAGGCTTAGGAAGCACGGTTGATTATCTGATTTGGTATGGGAAGGAAAAATCTCAGCTAAAGTACCGCCAACTTTTTCTACAAAGAGAAAAAGGCGAAACAAATCTAGACCGCTATGACTATGTTGAGGACCCTGATGGCGTCTTTTCAAGAATACCAGCTGCAGCTATTAGGGGCGAAAAACCGATACCTGAAGGGAAACGTTGTCGACTTACAACACTCCTTTCAGATGGGGAAAGTAAGGAGGCAAAGGACTTTCTCTATAGAGAAGAACGGTTCTGCGTTCGCCACGGGAAGCATTGGAAAACTGACCCTGAAACAGGGGGGCAAACCCTGAGGAAAGCAAACCGGATCGTGAAACAAGGAAATACCCTTTGGTATAAAAGATTTGTAGATGATTTCCCCGTTGTACCGATAACTGAAAGGTGGGAAAGCCTTCAGATTGGCCAGGAGTTGGATTATGTTGTCCAAACTTCTTCCTTGGTGATCCAGAGGTGCCTCCTCATGACCACCGATCCCGGCGACCTGGTCCTCGATCCAACCTGCGGCAGTGGCACAACGGCTTACGTCGCCGAGCAGTGGGGTAGGCGCTGGATCACCTGCGACACTTCCCGTGTGGCTCTCACGCTTGCCAAACAGCGCCTGATGACCGCCGTTTTTGACTACTACGAGCTGGCCCATCCAGAAGAAGGTGTCGGAAGCGGCTTTAAATACAAGACCGTTCCTCACATCACGCTGAAATCCATAGCCAACAATCCCGAGATCGACGGAATCCATGAAAAATGGCAAAAGAAGTTGGAACCCTTACGAGAGCACTTGAATGCCCTTCTGAAACAATCCTGGAAGGAATGGGAAATCCCGAGAGAAGCCGCTGATTCCTGGCCTCAAGAAGCAGTGAATACACACGCGGAGTGGTGGACCCTTCGCCGGAAAAGGCAAGAAGAAATCGATGCAGCCATCGCCCGCCATGCGCCTCAGGAGACGCTCTACGATCAGCCTTTCGTCGATAAGAAGAAACTTCGTGTTTCAGGGCCCTTCACAGTGGAAGCTGTCCCGGCTCCTGCGGTGAAGTCTCCGGATGAAGTTCTTGAGCCCGAATCTCAACCTTCAGACCTTTCCATCGTCCGATCTGGTGAAACCTTACGGCAGGGAGAATGGCGCGACGAACTTCTCCGGACAGGCATCAGAGGGAAGGGGGGTAAAAACAGGTTCTTCGCTATTTAGTGTGGGTGACGGCATAGAACTTTGGTAACTGGAATTCAAAACGACCTCCGACGAGGTAAAAGGCCAGGATGCCGTACCTGAGGCTTCGATATCCCCGGGCTTTTGCCCTT
>Ga0208695_1001356_pt1 | contig 20603 bp, 19 predicted proteins | sample AD_UKC111_MetaG_FD_184449 | JGI IMG/M metagenome (GOLD analysis project Ga0208695, IMG submission 184449) | Active sludge microbial communities of municipal wastewater-treating anaerobic digesters from Hong Kong - AD_UKC111_MetaG (SPAdes)... | ecosystem: Engineered > Bioreactor > Anaerobic >...
TCCCCATCAGTTTTATCTTTACCTGCCAAGAACTCCCCCGATATTTTACCGTAAAACTACTGCCCTTTAAACTTGTTTTTATATTGTAAGCCTGCACATCTGCAGAATTATGAATCCCATAGGTTATACAGTTTTCTCCGGCTTCTGCGATAAAAAACTCTGCCCATTTGTCATCAGCATTGATGATACTGAATTTTTTTTCGTACCCTTTCATCCGGGTAAACAATTTTAATTTGGCATTTTTATAGCTTTCCATATCAAGATGATAATCAAGATGATCCTGAGTCAGGTTGGTAAAAACAGCTGCATCAAAATCAACACTGTCTACTCTGTGAAGTTCAAGGGCATGGGAAGATACTTCCATCACAACGTATCGGCTTCCTTCATCAAGACTCAGGCGGATAAATTCCTGAATTTCCAGAGATTCCGGGGTCGTATGCCCGAACTCTTTTTGCTGATCCCCGACTTTGGCATATAAGGTTCCGATGATAGCTGTTTTTTCTCCCCTGGCTTCCAATATCGCTTTGATCAGATGCGTTACAGTGGTCTTGCCATTGGTACCGGTCACTCCTATGACCCGTAATTCTTTTGAAGGATGTTTAAAAAAATTGGCTGCGATAACCGGCATTGCCTGCCTGCTGTCAGATACCTGAACAAAAGCGATGCCTTCTATAATAGGTACTTCTTTTTCAGTAATAACTGCTGCCGCGCCATTTTTTACCGCTTCTTTTATATACAGATGCCCATCTGTTTTTAACCCACTGATACAGACAAACAGGAAGCCTGGTTCAATTTTTCTCGAATCATAATGAATGCCAGTGATCTCAAGGCTGATATCTCCTGTAATCCGAACCGGCTCAATACCTTGCAGCAAATCATGTAGAGTCAAAGTTACCCCTCCTTTTACCGGCTAATGTTATTTATGGCTTCTGCTTATTCACCAACAGGCTGAAATTTCACTTTAATACTTGAGCCGCTGGTTATAACTTTGCCGGCTTCCGGCGTTTGTTCATATGCCAAACCATAGCCTTCAGGCAGCAGATGCAGCCCCAGATCGGAAAGGATTTTAGCTACTTCTTTCATTGATTTTCCCTGTAGATCCGGAACTGTAACTTCGCTGTTCTGCTCCCCGGCAGCAAAGGGTGATAAAGATATAATCACCTGTGATCCCCGGTTGATTTTCGTCTGTGGTTTCGGCGTTTGCTGCCACACAATGTTGCCGGTACCGCTTACTTTGACATTGAGTCCTCGGTTGTTTATGGTGGAAATTGCTTCCGCCAGCGGCAGATTAACAACATCCGGAACCAATACTTGTTCAATGGAGTCTTTGGTTTGATCTTTCAACTCGTGCGCCGGTACTTCCAGATATCGCAGTGAGTCTTTCAAAATTTCCCGGAAAGGCGGTGCTGCCACCCAGCCTCCATAATAAGGATACCCCTGAGGTGCATCTACTACAACGATACAGGCCAGTTTTGGATTATCTGCAGGTGCAAAGCCTAAAAAGGATGCTACATATTCACTAGCCATATAACCGCCGGTGGGAGCAACTTTTTGTGCTGTACCGGTTTTGCCCGCAACTTTATATCCTTCTATATAAGCGTTCTTTCCTGTACCATTGGAAACTACGCCTTCCAGTATACCGGCTAATGTTTTAGCGGTTTCTTCTGAAATCACCCTTCTGACAATTTGGGGCTCGTTTTTTTTGATCACTATGCCTTCATTGTCAATAACCTGTTTCACCATATGTGGCTTGACCAGATTCCCGCCATTTGCGATCACTGATACTGCTGTAACTAATTGAATGGGCGTTACAGCATTAGCTTGCCCCATGGACATAGTAGCTAAATCAATTTGTTTGGCATTTTTTTGATTTACCAGTATTCCTGTAGCTTCTCCCGGCAAATCAATGCCCGTCTTTTGGCCAAAACCAAAGGAATTTATATATTTAAAATAGGTATCCACCCCTACTTCAAGACCTACCTTCACAAAGCCGACATTACATGAATTCTCAACCACTTTGGTGAAAGTCTGGTCACCATGGGCCTTGTCACCTGAACAACCGATACTTTCTTTACCTACCTTGACCTGACCAGGACAAAAAAGATGGGATTCCGGGGTTATCACTTTTTCCTCCAAAGCCATGGAAGCAGTAGTGATTTTCATCGTCGATCCGGGTTCATACACATCATTTATGGCAAAATTACGTCGATTGCTGGCGGGGTAATCATTATAATGATTGGGATCAAAGGTTGGCCGGGAAGCCATAGCCAGAATTTCTCCGGTAGCAGGGTCCATTACGATAGCTGCTGCAGATTTGGCATTGCGTTCCTTAAACATTTTATCCAATTCACGTTCAGCTATATATTGGATGGTTTCATCAATGGTCAGGATCAGATTTGCTCCGTCAACAGGCGCGATATATTTGTGGGTAGCTTCAGGAATCGGCCGATTGGCGGCATCATGTTCAATAATTATCCTGCCTTTTGTTCCTCCCACCAAATCGTTATAATACTGATCGATTCCTTCAAGTCCGGTATTATCAATTCCTGAAATACCTAAAATATGACTGGCCAGTGTCCCTTTGGGATAATACCGCCGGCTTTCTTCTGTCATGCCTACTCCTGGCAAATCAAGCTCTCTTATTTTCTGCGACTTTTCCGGCTCAACCTGTCTTTTTATCCATTCAAAAGAGCTGTTCCTGGTTATTCTTTTGTAGATATCCTCTTCATCTGCTTCCAGTATATTGGCTAGCTTAGCTGCAATTTCCTTCGCCTTGCCTGATCTTTTCACCTCAGCCGGAATAACATAGATCGAATCTGCACTGATGGAAATCGCTAATTCATTGCCGTTCCTGTCATAAATAATGCCCCTTTTGGATTCCACAGGAATATCCCGCATTCGATTTTGAATCGCTTTTTCCGTTAACTCAGCACCCTTCACAAATTGAACCCATACTAATCTTCCACTGAGCACAAAAAAGCCGATGATAAATAAGAAAAAAAGCGTTGCTATACGCTTTCTTATGAGCAAACGGGTGGTTTGCACTATTTTCCACCTCTTTATAAGTTATTCTTGCCTGTAAGCGACATGATACTGGCATATAATTTTGCCAAAGGCTTATCTTCTGCCACAGTATTATCGGCTGTTTCCACCGTTAATACAGGGTTGACCGGTTCAGTAATAGCTGCCACTGCATAACCCATTTCAGTGCCAGGAATGATCATGCCTAACTCATTGATCGCTTTTTGCTCGATAAGAGCCAGTGATGTGTTTTGCGCAATCGCATATTCCATGCGATGGTTTTCTGTAGTCATTCGGTTGATCTCGTTTTCCAGACTTACAATTTCATATCCCAATGTAGCACTTTTAATACATAGATATACTAGCAACAGTGCATAAGCAAATATAATGATGAAAAGCTTTACCATCACATTTCTTTTGGCATGCTTATTTATGACTTTTTTTCTTTTTACACTTCTATCTTGACGAGTTGGTTCCGGAACATACTGATCTTCCCAGGTCGCATAATCATATCCCGCCTGTATCATAGTATTCAACCTCCCTTTGTTTTAGAACTATCTTCTTTCAGCAACCCGCAGTTTGGCACTTCTCGCTCGTGGGTTGTTATTTATCTCCTCATCTTTGGGGATTACCGGTTTCCTGGTTATAATCTTTAATTCAGCCTGATGATTACAGGTACATACCGGCATACCCGGCGGACATATACATTCCAATGCCCTTTGTTGATAAAACTGTTTCACGATCCTGTCTTCCAGGGAATGAAACGTAATGATACAAAGACGGCCGCCACTTTTCAAACCTTCAATAGTTTGGGGCAAGACCTGATTTAAAGAGTCCATCTCGCCGTTTACGACGATCCTTAAGGCCTGAAAGGTTTTGCGGGCCGGATGTTTATCTCTTTTATATCTGGCCGGAATAGAACTTTTGATGATTTCTGCCAGTTCAAGGGTCGTTTCAATTTCCTTTATCGCTCTATATGCGGCGATATTACGGGCAATCGTACGGGCAAATCTTTCCTCGCCATAAGTAAATATCAACTGGCTTAATTGTTGCTCAGAATAATGATTCACAATATATTTGGCATCCAGTTCCTGATTAAGATCCATTCTCATATCAAGTGTGGCTTCGTTATGATAAGAAAATCCCCTGGAACTCTCATCCAATTGAAATGAAGATACGCCCAAATCGATAAGGATGCCGTCAACTGCAGCAACATTATTCTGACTTAAGATATGACTCAAATTTTTAAAATCGTCGTAAACAAACGTGATGTTTGGCTTATTTATGAATCGGCTTCGAGTCTGGTTCATTACCGATTCATCTTTATCTATGGCAATAACTCGAGCCTCATTATTTAGCTCTTCCATCAGGCAGTTCAGATGGCCGCCGCCACCGAGGGTACAATCTACATAAATCCCGCCCGGATCAGTTAGCAGAAATGAAATTGACTCTGACAGTAAAACGGGATCGTGCATCGTATCTCCTATATGCCTAAATCAACCAAACTGGCAGCAATATCTTCATATGATGCTTCGGCACCTTCAATATATTTTTCCCAATTTTCTACTGCCCAAATCTCAGCCCGGGAACCTACTCCAATAATCATCAGATCTTTTTCAATCGATGCATATTCACGTAAATTGGACGGTAATACCGTTCTCCCTTGTTTATCAACTTCCAGCTCTGAAGCTCCGGAGAAAAAAAAGCGGGCAAAAGAACGAACATCTGCCCTTGTAAATGGCAAGGTACGCAATTTATTTTCAATGGTTTGCCATTCTCTTAGAGGGTAAAGAAAAATGCAGTTTTCCAAGCCTTTGGTTACCACAAATCTATCACCCAGCTGCTCACGGAGCTTAGCCGGTATCGTTATTCTTCCTTTGCTATCCAGGGAATGTTGGTATTCACCAAGGAACATTTTGTTTACCCCTTTTAGTTTAATTCTGGGATATCGTTCCACTTTACTCCACTTTACACCACTTAATTCTATCAGGTAAAGTATTTTTCCTTCTTTTGCAATTAGATATTTTCAAAAATTCTTCGCTAAATTTCTCTATAATTCATATAAAACTAAGAATTAACGCCAAGTATAGCGAATCTGTGCAGAATTTGCTTTTTTAAAAATGAGAAAATGGTCCTATATTAAACAGGACCATTTTAGGAAAAGTCATATTTATTCATTCCTCGATTTACTATGTCACCCATATAGGATTTGAAAAGATCCACCATTGGCTGCCAAAAAAATGCTTATGTAACGCTTCGACTCTATAAACTCCTTTTTTATTAACAGGAAAACGATGTTTGCTGCCATAATTCTCACCATAGAGTTGACCATCTTTCATTAATTTGACCTGTGCCTTATAGGGTGTTTTGATATCTGCATACAGACCTGGCTGCCAAGGGACATCATCTCCCATGAACCATTTCTGTTCCGGACTGCGAATGGTAAAATCAAACCCCCGGCTGCTTTTATAATAGTCAAAGCTGATCCAGAATCTCCCCTTACGCAACGCCTCATAAATAATTTCCTTGTCTGTTTCCGGAACCCTGGTCATCTTTTTGTCTGTAATAATATGTGTATTGATACACCGAAAACAAAAATCATAGGCTGAGATAGTCAGAACCAGCACAGGTCCTGCTTTTACCTTAATGCCATGGGCATCAGAACCTCCAAAAGCAAAAATCTTTTGCTTTTGCTGATATTGATCCAGTCTGGTGATGGTTTCTTTATATGGTCCCTTTAAGGCTGCCTGGGGAAAACAAAGCAGGTATATCCCTCTCAGCACTCCAGTGACTTCATCTTTGAACTGGGACAAATAATTCCATACTTCGATTCCCTGGAAACCGGTTACTGACCAGTCATTCCACTTGAAAGTCCGGTAATTTTGATATAAGGGAGATCCTTTCTCATCCGGATGAGCAATGATTCCAATCCCCTGTTGCTTATTCACTTCTTCAATAACCATCTGGGCTTCGCCGTTACTTACTGCTTCTGCGATGTCAAGGGCCAGATAATGATTTTCCTCATCATTTATTTCCATCCCGGCCAGGAGCAGCAGGTTCCCATAATAACCTTCATCAGCCTGGGCCCTTACGTTAAAATGGTCGGTAATTATAATAAAATCAAGTTCTGCTTTTTCTGCCATGCGGGCAATCTGCTGCACGGAATCAAAGCCATCCGAGTATGTAGAATGGATATGCATATTACCAACGTAGTTGTACATGATTTCTCCCTGTCTTGAATTTTCCTATATTATATGCCTATCTTTTAACAACAAGTATAAAAAAAGATGACCGGATCCTTGATCCGGTCACCAAATAAATTAGTTCTTTTTAGCTCACTACTTTGATATCAAATGTTTTTGCACCCTGATCAAAATTAATTGTCAGAGTCAGAACTGTATCGTCAGGAACTTGATTAATTGGCAATGGAATTAATTCGGTCAATTCCTTTTTAATGGTTAATACATTGCCATTAACAACATAATGAGTTCCCTCAACCAGAGTAATGTTTAAAACTCCGCCCAATGCTACACCTGTAATACCATTAATTTTTGTAGCAGTTCCCCAAGTAATATCAATGGGGATATCGTTTACTGCATTTTTATTAAGATCTATGGACACAGGATTGATAGCTAATTCAGCTACTGGCTCCTCTACTACTGGTTCTTCAACAACGGGTTCTTCGACTACTGGTTCTTCGACTACCGGTTCTTCAACCGGAGCAGGGGCGTCACCTAAAATAACGGTTCTGGTGTCATTATTCCAATCAACCTTAACACCCAGAGCTTCTCCAATGGCTCTTACCGGAAGATAAGTGCGGTCTTTGTAAATAATAGGATACATGGCGCTGCCATCAGTTTCAGCCGGCGCCCAGCTTTCTCCGTCAACAACAAATTTAATGTCTTTAGCGAGATTTGCAGTAATGCTCTCGACTGCCGGATTTGCAATTACCCCTGCAGTAAATGCAAATACCATTAACAACGAAACAACAAGGATCATTCTTTTTTTCATCAATAATTCCCTCCTTTTAATGTTTATGCATCAACAGGTGTTGAAACATCTAATTTTGGTGGTCTTCCAGCCGCTATTAGCGCGATTAAGGAGATTCCAATTAAGCCGGCCCCAACTTTCATGGCATTTCCATCCTGGCTAACCGGTTGGGTCTGGAATACATAGGTAAGGGTCGTCTCCGATCCTTCAATTTTACCGAGCCAATTGCTGGCCTGGTTGGCATTATCCTTTAAGGTAGCTGTGAGCACAGGTATTTGTTGGAAAGTTTGCAGTCCTTCTGCGATTCCTGTTTTGGCAGTGCCTGCTCCGGCGCCGATTTTGCCTGCCCCGTCTGACAACTGTCCAACACCAGGCTGCAATTTGCCATTAATGGCATCCTGCAAATAATTCAGAGCATATAAGATACTGCCAGGTTTTCCATTCATCATGATCGGCATCGGGGTCCCATCCTCTTGCAGGGTTCCCAGACCAAACACCATCATGGCCAATCCCTGGTCTGACTTACCCAGCGCTTCTGATAACTGTTTGGCACCTGCTTCTACTTTGGCAACATTGGCAGGATAGCTGCTGCCCTCACGGAAATCAGCAATATCTTTCCCCAGCTTCTGAAGCTTTGGTTCCAGGGAATCAGAAATAATTTTTTGCGCAGGGGTTCCTGCTGTAGCCGCCTTCAGTTGATTGATATCATTATAGATACTGGTTGAAGTTGAAGGTTCCTGCCCACTGTCAGCCGGCTTGCCGACAGCAGTTTCCATGCTGGTTAACGTTGCTTTCTGGATCATTAATCCAGGGATCAGCTGGGAATCGATTGTGGATTTCATAATCTTGATTGCATCCTGTACACCAGGGGTCTTACCGGCAGCATCTGCTCCTTTTGCGCCGTCATAAGTTTTAGCATCAAATCCCGGGGTTGCCATTCCTACTCTGATTTTCATCAGATTTTCATAAAGAGAACCTAAGCCGCCGCCGATTTGTGCTACGCCTTGATCAACAGCATTCAATCCGTAAAGCAGTGTGGCATCCTTGGAAGGTGCTCCAACCCCGTTTTCAATCTGGTCAAATCCGCCATAAAGCTGTTCCAAACTGGTTTGAACTTTCCCTAGATTATCAATGGATGATTGCACTGGAACCACTGACATAACTGCAATATTAAAGGAAGGCAGTTCTATGTCGATTGCATCTGCTTCAAAAGTAGCAAACTGCTTGGCAGGATAAGAGGGAGGAATCAATGGAACTGTCCAACTTACCGAAGAAACTCCTTGAATATTTGCAATGGTTCCTTCCGGTGATTGTTCTGCAACACCCGGGGCGGAAATATTCGCAAATTTGTCATTATCAAATGCCCAGTCTTTTAAGGCTACTGCATAGGGTGTATAAACCGTTGACTCTTTGCTTACTTCCTGACCATTAATGTCCTTGAACTTTAGCACAGTTGGTTTACCGGTCAAATTTTCCATAGTGGTTACTATTTTTAAGTGACCGCTTTTACCAGCCAATTCAGATGGCAACATTTTGACGTCATCCAGATAATACTCAATTTTTATGCTGACCGGCATTTCATTTTTAATTTTGGCTATTTCTTCGTCAGCTATGCCGGCAAGATAATAAATGTCGCCGAATGCTTTGCCGCTGCCAATACTAAATGGGATCGTCAAATTATTTCCGTCCTGGGTTATTTTCTCATTACCATATAGGTTTCTGACGGAAGCCAGCTTATACTTACTGCTGTCCTGGATGGAAAACTGTCCCTGGCCAAAAACTCTTACATGGTTTAATACCGAAATACTGCTGATCTCACTGTTATCATCCAATTGCGAGATAACCAGTTCGTTATCCAGTATTTTATCCGGTGCCGGCCCTTGTGCTGTTGCAACTGGCGCAAACACCAACATCAATACCACTAATAAAATCAAATAAGCTCTGAATTTACTCGTTTTCAACAAGCCATTTCCCTCCCTTCATTATTTATTTACTGCCATAGCTATTTTAATAATAATCAGGGATAATACCATTCCCACTAATAATGTTACACATGTACCCACTAAAGCTGGTAAAGCTTGTGTCGCAATGGCTGTAGTGTTGGTAAGGTATGTCTGATATAATGCTGCGAAAATTGCAGCCCAACCTAAAAACATAGCATCAATACGCATGCCGGTTGCTGAAAGCAGTACCATTAAAAACAGTGATAGTCCACATACGATTGCTACGTAGATTAAATTGTCAGGCGGCAAAGGCATGGCTGCTGCCAAAGCAACAATTCCTACCAGTCCAACCACAACTCCTATCAACATGGCTATGGCTGTTTTCAGATAATCCCCGAATGGGCCTATTACTGCAAACATTGCAATGGCTAATGCAGCAATATAGAATGCACTGGCACCAATATACTCCTGTAATAGAACAAAGACCGCAAAGAAGATACCCACTAATAAACCCAGGCCTATAGCTTTTTTCATATATTCACCTCCTTTGGATAGTCTTTCGTTCATTGCAGCGAGCAGTCAAATTCAGTGCTGGATCTATTGCGAAAATTTCCTTAGAAGTAAAAAGAATTATGATCAAAGAATAAGTTATCAAATTAACAGGGGCGGTTCATTGTTGCCAGTAATGTAGTTTTAAATTAAATATATGCGCTGTATGCAGTAAAAAATTGCTGGTTCTTTACAAAGTATATAATTGATTCTCATCAATAAACTTAATATCCTTCTTTTTGAATACCATTTCAGCTTTTTCGGCATCTTCAACTTTAAAAATAACCAGGGCATCATTTTCTGTGGTACCGAGAAATGCATACAGATATTCTATATTAATGTTCTCTTCCGCCATTTGCTCCAATACGTCAGCCAATCCTCCCGGTGAATCCGGAACCCGAACCGCGATGACCTGTGTCTCGCTAACTGTAAATCCGGCCTCTTTAAGGATTTTATACGCTTTGACCGGGTCACTTACAATGATCCTTAATATGCCAAAATCAGAGGTATCCGCAATGGACAAGGCTCTGATATTGATTTGAGCATTTCCTAAAACCCTTGTAACATTGGAGAGCCGGCCGGCTTTATTCTCAAGAAAAACCGATATTTGCTTGGCCATATAACTGCCTCCTTGTATATTAAATCTTTCTCTTGTCAATAACTCTTTTGGCTTTGCCTTCGCTTCTTTCAATGGACTTAGGTTCAACCAGTCTGACTTTTACTGAAATTCCCAGAGCACTTTCCAGCTCTTTGGTAATAAGTGCTCCCAGTTCTTCAAGTTTCCTTATTTCATCACTGAAAATTTCTTCTGATACTTCTACATGCACTTCCAGAAAGTCAAGATTGCCTTTACGATCCACCACTAACAAATAATAAGGGCTGACCCCTTTTATTTTCAGCAATACGCTTTCTACCATGGAGGGGAATACATTTACCCCCCTGATGATAACCATATCATCTGAACGCCCAAGCACCTTCTGCATTCTTACATGGGTCCTGCCGCAGGCACAGGGTTCCATAGTCAATGTAGTCAGGTCGCGGGTTCGATATCTGATCATCGGTAATGCTTCTTTGGTCAAAGTGGTGATAACTAATTCTCCAGGTGTTCCATAGGGTAAAACCTCTTCTGTTACTGGATCAATGATTTCAGCCAAAAAGTGATCTTCTGCAATATGTAATCCATTCTTGTATTTACATTCAATTGCTACACCTGGTCCGATTATCTCGCTCAACCCATAAATATCGAAAGCTTGTATCTGCAGTGCTTCTTCAATTTTGGCCCTCATATCTTCAGACCAGGGTTCAGCTCCAAATATACCTGCCTTTAGCTTCAAATCCTGGGGTGTTATGCCCATTTCTCCCATCACTTCTGCCATAAAAAGTGCATAACTGGGGGTGCAGGTTAAAACAGTCGTACCAAAATCTTGCATTAACATGACCTGACGCTTGGTATTGCCTCCGGAACTGGGGATAACGGAAGCTCCAAGTTTTTCTGCTCCATAATGAACTCCCAGCCCTCCGGTAAATAATCCATATCCATAAGAATTCTGTATGACAGAATATCTGTCAGCGCCTGCACTGGTCAATGCCCTGGCCATCAGTTCTGACCAGGTATCCAGATCCTTCCGGGAGTAGCCAACAACCGTAGGCTTGCCGGTTGTGCCCGAAGAAGAATGGATCCGGACTACATCGCTCATGGGAATCGCAAATAAATTAAAAGGATAATTATTGCGCAAATCAGCTTTGGTGGTAAATGGTAATTTATGAACATCCTCGAGTTTGTTTATATCATCTGGTTTTATACCTGCCTGGTCAAATTTTTCTTTATAAGCGGGTACAAAAGCATATACCCGATAGACTGTTTCCTTCAATCTTCTTAACTGCAAATCCTGCAGATGCTCTCGATTGATACATTCTTTTTCCCTGTCCCAATAAGTCATTTATTCTACCTCCTGCACATTTTATCCTTCATTTAAACAAAATAATTCCTTCCATAGGGAATATTAAGATTTAAATAATTATTTTTTGTATTATAAAACTGGCCAGTAAATAACCCGCTATGCCTGGTAAATAAATAATGCTGCCCAGACTTGCCCGATTCTCATCCCATGTTTTCAAGGGTGCTTCTATAGAATATACTACCGTTACTCCCGTATGTATTCCGTAATTGCGCAATTCCTTCCGTAATTTTCTTGCTACCGGACAAACACTGGTATCTTTGATATCGCCGACCTTAATCTTTAAAGGGTCAAGACGGTTTGCCATCCCCATTGAACTGACAACAGGAATGCCTTTTATCAGGCAGGATCTGATCAAATGCGCTTTATCCGGAATCGAATCGATGGCATCAATAACATAATCAGGGTTTACGGATAAGATTTTTTCGCTGCTGGCTGGTTCATAGCGACAGGTAAACTTGTTGATCTTTATGAAAGGATTAATATCCTGAATGCGTTCTGCAGTGATTTCGGTTTTATATCTTCCTAAGGTTGAAAGGAGTGCAGGCAGTTGACGATTAAGATTGCTTTCTTCAATACGATCCATATCGACCAGAGTCATAGTACCAATACCACTGCGTGCCAGAGCTTCTGCAGCATGGGATCCTACCCCTCCTAATCCAACGACCGCTACTGAAGCTTCATGAAGTTTTTTGATTCCTTCAAGACCAGTCAATAACTGCAAGCGCTGTAGATATGGTGTACTGCAATCCATACTGCCCTCCAACAAATAAACCCCACCGAGTCGTGAACTACCGCAGTTTTGTCCTGCTCAGCAGGGGGGTGCCCTCCCATATGTTTAATGTGTCCTATAAATTAGGCATACAAGTCACATACAGAGTCAGGCTCCCGTCGTTTTTGTGTTGGCAAAAACTTAACGGTTAAACACGAACACAGCAGGGATATCGTCATTCCTACATGCTTTATCTTGCAAAAAGCATATCACAAAAACCTGCTGTTTTCAAGGAAGCACGTTTGTAATAATTTTCTATTTTCTCCTCATAAACCGACTTATTCCCGAATCTTAAGTGACAATTCCCTGAGCTGTTTGCCGCTTACTGCTGCAGGTGCCTGGGTCATTGGGCAGACTGCACTCTGGGTTTTCGGGAAAGCGATCACGTCCCGGATACTGTTTCGGCCTGCCATAATCATCAACAGCCGGTCTATTCCAAAGGCTATACCTCCATGAGGCGGGGTTCCATATTCAAAAGCTTCCAGCATATAACCAAATTTCTCATTATATGTTTCAGGCGTCATAGCCAGGAGCGAAAAAATTTTCCGCTGCAAGTCACGCTGATGGATCCTGATACTGCCGCCGCCGATCTCGGTCCCGTTAAGGATCAAGTCATAGGCGCGAGCTTTGACAGCTGCAGGATCTTTGTCGATCAGGTCTATATCCTCCTTGCGGGGCGCTGTAAACATATGGTGTACAGCAACAAACCGGTTCTCTTCGTCATCATATTCAAACAGGGGGAAATCAACCACCCAGACAAATTTGAGCAAACTGCTGTCGATCAGATCCATTCTTCGTGCCAATTCCAGCCGGACTGTGCCTAAAACCCTGGCAACAATATCCGGACGATCGGCACAGAACAGCAGAAGATCGCCCTTTTGTGCTTTTAATGCCTGCAAGACGGACTGCATTTGATCATCCGTAAAGAACTTTGTGATCGGAGAGCGCAGTTCATTTTCGGCTACTATGATCCAGGCCATACCCTTGGCTCCGTTGTCAACCGCAATTTTACCCAGTTCGTCGATTTCCTTGCGGGTAAATGATGCTCCGCCTTCAACATTTATGGCCCGCACCACTCCGCCGGCATCAATCGCTGAGGAAAACACCTTGAAATCAACATTTCGAACCAATTCAGTCAGATCTTCGATCTCCAGACCAAAGCGCAGGTCCGGCTTATCAGAGCCATATTTCTTCATCGCTTCGTCATAGGTAATGCTGGGAAAATCGGGTTCAATGTCACGGTCAATTCCGATTTTAAACAAATGGATGATCATTTTTTCCACCAGGGCAAAAATATCTGCTTCATCAATAAAGGACATTTCCATATCAAGCTGAGTAAATTCAGGCTGCCGATCTGCCCTTAAGTCCTCATCCCTGAAGCAGCGGGCGATCTGGAAATATTTTTCCATGCCTGACACCATCAAAATTTGTTTAAATATTTGCGGTGATTGAGGCAGGGCATAAAACTGTCCTGGATGTACGCGGCTGGGGACCAGATAATCTCTGGCACCTTCAGGAGTACTTTTGGTCAATAAAGGAGTTTCGATCTCGAGAAACCCATTTTCGTCCAAATAGTCGCGTATGGTTTTTATTACTCTATGCCGCAGCATAATATTTTTTAACATCTCAGGACGGCGTAAATCGAGATAGCGATGTTTCAATCTTAAGTTTTCGTCAACTTCAATCCCATCTTCAATATAAAAGGGCGGAGTTTTCGAAGCGCTTAAAACTTCCATCCGGTCTATATACACTTCTATGTTCCCGGTCTGCAAATTTGGGTTGATGGTAGCCGGAGTCCGGGCTGACACTATACCAGTGACTGCAATAACATACTCACTTCTGACTTGTTCTGCCAGATGAAATGCTTCTTCATTCACCTCCGGGCTGAATACGATTTGAATCAGGCCGGAACGGTCGCGAAGATCGATAAATATTAATCCGCCATGGTCGCGGCGGCTATTAATCCATCCGCACAATTCCACCCTTTGACCGACACTTTCAATAGTTAATTCGGTTGAACTATGTGTCCTTTGCATGAACTTTAATCCTCCTCATTTTTCAACAGAATACCGGGAAGGTTTTCTGTAAGGGTTTCCCTGTCAACCTGGTATTGATTACTGGTTTGCATATCGCGCACCAGATAATAACCTTTTTCAATTTCTTCTTCTCCAATCATAATTACCAGTCTGGCTTTTATTTTGTCAGCAAATTTCATCTGTGCACGGGGGCTGCGGTCGTTATAGTCCATATCGGCGCTGATCCCGGCACGTCTTATTTGTGTGGTCAGCTGCATCGCCTGATCAATGAATCTGCTTTCCATGGTGATTATAAAAACATCGACCGGATTTGCCGGTTCTTGTTGATCCTGATATAAATCTGCTGCCAGCAGCATTCTTTCCATTCCCAAAGCAAAGCCTACCCCTGGTACGTCAGGCCCTCCGCATTCTTTTACCAGGCCATTGTATCGGCCCCCGCCCCCAACAGCACTTTGAGCGCCCAAACCTGGAATATGCACTTCAAATGCTGTATTGGTGTAGTAATCAAGCCCTCTTACCAGATTGTCATCATGAATAAAATCAATTCCATTTGCTGATAAAGCCGACTTAACCTTCTGGTAATGCAGGGTACAATCAGGGCACAGGCTATCGGATAAAAGCGGATGCTCTTTGATGGCAGCCTGGCAGGAGTGATTTTTACAATCTATTACCCGTAAAGGATTCACCGCATATCTCAGCTGGCAATCACTGCATAATGCAGTTTTGATCGGCTCCAGATATTCTATCAGCAGCTGGCGGTACATAGGCCGGCAAACCGGACAACCGACTGAGTTTATGTGCAGCTCAGGTTCCTTGACACCCAGAAGTTTGACGATTTCCATCAGCAAAATAATGACTTCCGCATCTAAAAAGGGATTGTCACTGCCAAAGGCTTCAACGCCAAATTGATGGAACTGCCTGAACCTGCCGGTCTGAGGCCGGTCATATCTAAACATTGGGCCGGAATAATACCATTTTACCGGTAACAAGCCACTATAAAAACCGTGTTCAATAAAAGCTCTGGCGCAGCTGGCAGTTCCTTCCGGGCGCAGGGTAATACTTCTTTCCGCCTTGTCTTTGAAAGTATACATTTCTTTACTGACGATGTCTGATGTTTCTCCCACTCCCCGTTCGAACAATTCGGTGTGTTCAAAAATCGGCGTGCGAATTTCCCGGTAACCGAACTCATAGGCAGTCTGTTTTAAAATCTTTTCCATCCACTGCCATTTCGCTGATTGTTCCGGCAAAATATCATATGTACCACGGGGAGCTTTGATCTGCATAAAATCCTCCGAATTATATATATTCTTGGATAATTCTAATTTAGGGCACGCAGGTTGTCAACTTTCCTCTGAACAAGCCTTTCCAGATCAGCACAGTATGCCTGCGGGTTTTTTGGATTATAAAAACCGGTTACTGTTCCCTCCTGCCAATTGACAAATTTACTGCCGGCACCACCGCCCATACCGATGATGGTCTGCCTCTCCTCGATCATCTGGATATTATAGATACAAAAGCTGCCAGTCAGGGAATAACCAATATTTTCTGAATTAGCCTGCATATTTTTCTGCCGGTAAAGGTAATAGGGAAGATAGTTTACCTGCTTCAGACGCTGATAAATCTTTGCAAGCGATCCCTCAATCGCTTCAGTTTGCCGTGCCGGCATGACAAGCCCGCCATCAAGAACCATCGGCGATCCCCTCTTTAAAGCCATGGTATGAACGGTAATATTATCCGGTTTAAGCTGCAATACCTGTTCCAGGGAGTCAAGATGATCCGTTTCTGTTTCATTTGGCAGACCTACAATCAGGTCCATATTAAGATGTCTGATCCCTGCTTGCCTAACAAAATCTGCGGCTTGTATCACCTGCTGTTTGGTATGCCTGCGGCCAATCAAAGTCAGTGTACTGTCCTTCATGGTTTGCGGGTTTATGCAAATGCGGGTGACGCCGGCATCTTTGAATAACTGCAGTTTGTCCTGTGATAATGTATCCGGTCTTCCGGCCTCTACGGTCACTTCTTCTGCCTTTCCCAGGGCAAATTTTTTCTCCAGCAGTGCCAAAACCAGCTCCAGATCACGGAGGTTTAGTACTGTTGGCGTCCCGCCGCCGATATAAATCGTATGCACTTTAAAACCTGCCTCATTGATATAATCACCGATCTCGTTCATTTCCCTGAGCAAATGATCGATAAAAGGTCTTAAGTCATTTTCATAATTGGTTAATACTGCACCGGGAAATGAACAGTAATAGCAACGGGTTGGGCAATAGGGAATGCCGATATAAATACTGACATACTTTCCCCGTTCTGGCATCACCGGCAAATAGCTGCGATTGTTTTCAGCAACTTCAGCAAGCAGCTGCCCTTTGGTTTTATCAACCAGAAATGTATTGTGCAGTTTATCAACGATCTGCTGGCGGGAACAACCCTGATCAAGCCACCGATGAATGATCTTCACCGGCCTCACTCCGGTCAGGATCCCGTAACTGCTGATTTTTCTTCCCAGGTGTTCTCGTAACAACTGCAGGCAAAAAACCTTGATATTGATGTTTAAACTTTTTTGCATCGTACCGGGGTCATCTTCGGCCAGACGAAAACTGGCCGATTTGCTTGTGGTTAATCCATTACTGTCGATCATGCCGTCCAACTGCCACAGGCTATTTTGTCCGGAAAGCTCCAGTAAAAAATGTATATCTGCTGAATCCCACTGCTCCGGGTCCAGGGTAAGCCTGGTGCCAGGATAGGCCATCCTGATAATTTCATGTACGGCTGCATATAGATCAGCTGGCGTAAGGCGGACCGCAATCAACATCAATGATTCTCCTTTGTGTATAAGATCCCAAATATTTTGACCAGTTGCAGTAAGGGGCTATTTCCTCTAAAAACAGTTCCATTATGATATCATTTTTTCCTTGTTCTACTTCAATGTAAAAAATATACTCCTGTTGGCTTCCACCGGGACGTGAATCAATTTGCTTCAGATTTAAATTGCTTCTGGCAAATACGCCCAAGAGCTCATATAATGCTCCTACTTTATCCGGCAGCGACAAGAGCAGACTGCTTTTATGCCGATCCACTTCAGTACTCCCATTTTTCCCTACATGGACAAAGCGGGTATAGTTTAACCCATCCTGGATATCAGTTGCAATGATATTCAAACCATATATTCTGCCTGCTTGCCTGCCGCCTATTGCTGCTGCCCGTCTTTTCTCCCCTTGTACTAACTGGGCAGCCCGTGCAGTACTGTCAGCTATTTCTATTCTGACCCTTTTAAGATTGCTTTTTATATACTGACGGCATTGCTCAAGCGCTGCCGGCTGGCTGATCAGCAATTCCGCCTGGTCCGGTGTAAAATCGCCATTGGCCAAAAGGCACTGTTTGACCGGCACTTCCAAAGCTCCTTTTATTTTCAGCGAAGTTGCAGATAAACATTCCATGGTGGTGCTGATCATACCTGCTGAAGAATTTTCCAGGGGTACGAACCCGTCACTGATCTCTTCTCTTTCCACCAGGGCAAATACTTCAGCAATATTTTCCGTTACTCGAACCTCAATGTTGCAGCCGGCATATAAACGGACCGCTTCTTCGCTGAATGTTCCGATGGGGCCTAGTACTGCATAAGCCATCATCTGATCCTCCTGCCCATTGCTTTCGCCACCGGCTCTATTTCACGCATCAAGATACTGAATTGCCTGGGGGTCAAGGATTGATCCCCGTCTGACAATGCTTTTTCCGGATGGGGGTGAACTTCAATAATTATGCCATCCGCTCCCGCAGCAATAGCAGCTTTAGCCATAGGCATGACCAAACTTCTGACACCGGTTCCATGGCTGGGATCCACGATCACCGGGAGATGGGTCAATTCCTTGGCCAGTGCCACCGCAGACAGATCCAGGGTGTTTCGCGTCCACTTTTCTGCACTGCGGCTGCCTCTTTCGCAAAGCACAACCTGGGAGTTCCCGCCGGCTAAAATGTATTCTGCAGCCAGAAGCCATTCTTCAACCGTTGCAGCCATACCTCTTTTTAACAATACCGGTTTATTGGTTCGGCCTAATTTTTTTAACAATGAGAAATTATGCATATTTCGAGCGCCTACCTGAAGAATATCCGCGTATTCTGCCACTGCCGGAATATCATCACTATCCATTACCTCTGTGATAACAGGCATATTCATGGCTTCTCCCACTCTAGCCAATGTTTCCAGCCCCACAACACCTAATCCCTGGAAACTATAGGGAGAAGTTCGTGGTTTAAAGGCGCCCCCTCTTAACATATCAGCTCCTGCTCCACGAACCTTGAAAGCTGTTTCCTTTAACAATTCTTCCGTTTCGATAGCACAAGGCCCGGCAATTACGATAAGCTGTTCCCCGCCGATCACACAACCTTTACTCTAACTTCGGTGATCTGCGGATGATTCTCTTTGGATACCAGCATTCTGCTGACTTTTTCCGCTAATGCATTCATGTTTAACTCCTCCTTTTCTTAATCAGAAAACAAAAAATCTCTCATCCCTTGTATAGGGACGAGAGGTATAACCTTCCCGCGGTACCACCCTGATTGGCAAAGCCCGGCTCTTCAAGGATACAGGAATTCCCCTGTAAACAAAAACTTCTCATCCCTTGGGACGAGAAGTTTACACTACCCGCGGTACCACCCATTTTGTCTTAAGACCCGCTTGTTTCAAGATACAGGATCATCCGATATCCCCTCCCTTTTAACGGTAGGAGTTCCGCCTAAGCCTACTTGCGTATGTTTCAGCCAGGTGCTCCGAAGTGAACTTCAATCTGCTTCCTTATAAAGATGCTTGCAGCCGGTGACATCTTCTCTCTGCATAATTTCGCAAATCTACTTTACTTCTTCATCACTTTTGCAATATAAAACTTGTTAGTAATATTAAATGAAAAGAATTATGATTTCAACCACTTTTTATAAAAAAGGATTATTCTCTCTTTCAAACCCGATGGTTGTCGCCGGGCCATGTCCGGGATACGCGATTACATCATCATCATAGCATAGCAACTTTTCTTTTATGTTGCTGATCAGCTGTGTATAGGATCCTCCCGGAAAATCCGTCCTGCCAATGGACCCCTGGAAAAGTGAATCACCAACAAAAATAATATTACCGGTCTTCAGGCAAATTCCTCCGGGACTATGGCCAGGTGTATGGATCACCTGCAGCTTGACTGTATTCCCTATTTCAATGATATCGCCATCTTTAACAAACTGATCGGCCGGAGGACTGGTAACTTTGCTGCCCATTAAAAAGGAAAAATTGGATGCTGCATTGGTAAGCATTTTGGCATCATCCTGATGAATCAGGATTTTGGCTCCAGTAGCTTCTTTGACTCCGCGATTTCCGCCGATATGGTCTATATGACCATGGGTATTAATAATGTAAATTGCTTTTAAATTATCCGCTTCCAGCATTTTGATGATCGATTTGGGACTGCCGCCCGGATCAATAACTGCCACTTCTTTGGTTTCTTCACAACCGACAATGTAGCAGTTTACTCCCATGCTGCTGATTTCCAATCCTTTTAATATCAATCTGACTTCCTCCTTTTTATATCTGCTTTTCGCTGTCAAGCAAGATGGTACATGGACCGTCATTTTCTATGGTTATTTTCATATGAGCCCCAAATACACCAGTCTTGATACTTACCCCGCGTTTTTTTATATTTTTTATACAATACTGAAATAGCGGTTCTGCCGCATCAGGGTCTTCTGCATCTGTAAAACCGGGCCTCCTGCCGTGTTTTACGTCTCCATAAAGCGTAAACTGACTGATCAGCATAATTTCCCCTTGCACATCAAGCAGGGAACGATTCATCCTGCCGGCTTCATCGGCAAATATTCTTAAGTTTATGATCTTATCCATCAAGTAATCTGCATCTTTTTCCTGGTCACCTTTTTTGATCCCCAGCAATATGGTTAATCCAGGCCCGATTTCTGCTGTGACCTGTCCTTCAATAGTAACACTGCTGTATAGTGTCCTCTGCACCACTGCCCGCATATCTATTCACCCCGGTCTTCACCCGGAAGTACTCTTCGCACCTCCAGTATATCCTTTACTTGCTGAATACGCTGCATGACTGCCTGTACCTGTGTAATATCCTTGATCTCCAGTTTTAGATTAATAATGGCAAAATTATTTTTTGTCACCCTGGAAAAAACAGAATTGATCTGAATGCGCAGATCGGCGATAACATTTAAGATATCAGATGTCAGCCGTTGACGGTCAAACGCTTTTACTTCCAGCTCCAGATAATAGATACCTCGGTCGTCGGCCCATTCCACTTCCAATACCCTGTCTTTTTCCGTTTTCATATAGTTT